>Ga0208647_1000080_pt1 | contig 41410 bp, 38 predicted proteins | sample AntAceMetag02UKA_FD_184765 | JGI IMG/M metagenome (GOLD analysis project Ga0208647, IMG submission 184765) | Saline lake microbial communities from Ace Lake, Antarctica - Antarctic Ace Lake Metagenome 02UKA (SPAdes) (version 2) | ecosystem: Environmental > Aquatic > Non-marine Saline and... | reverse complement strand
TATTGTGATGTCATGATTATATTTTGGGGCTCATCTAATTTTGTTTTTGTTCTTCAATATCTTTAATTTAAGACGAAAGAAATATAGTAATATTTGTTGTGAATTATAAGACAAAAAATTCTATGATTGTTGGACTTGAGTTTATAAAATATAAAAAAATCTATGATTAAGAAAAAAATAAGATTTACTCTCCTTTGAAAAATACTAAAAATTAAAAAAAGACTATCTGTTGATAATCTTTTTAATTTCGTTGAGTTTTAGACCACGGATCCATTGTCTTTTTTATTTATATAAATCTTTAAGAACAATTGTTTGTGTCCTATCTGGCCCTACAGAAAAAATTGCTATTTCGATTCCTGTCAACTCAGATATTTTATTTAGATAGTCTTTAGCATTATCTGGTAAATCGCTAAAATTAGATATTTTAGTGATATCTTCATCCCATCCAGGAAGTTCAATATATATTGGTTCACATTGTTCAACATCCTTGATACTAGCTGGAATATAATCAATGATATCTTCGTGTAATCTATAAGCAACACAAATTTTTAGTGTCTCAATTCCACTAAGGACATCTAATAACATAATACTTAACCCTGTAATCCCGCTAATTCTTTTTGAATGTCTAAGTGCAACTGTATCTAACCAACCTATTCTCCTTGGTCTTCCAGTAGTTGTTCCGTATTCATTACCAATATTTCTAATCTTCTTTGCAGTTTCATCTTCAAACTCTGTAGCGAAATATCCACTCCCTACTCTAGTGGAATAAGCTTTTGTAACTCCCATGACTTCACTAATAAGCATAGGGGAAATCCCAGTATTAAGGGGGACAGACGCTGCAGTAGGTGAACTAGATGTAACATAAGGATACGTTCCATGATCTAAGCAAAGGAGGGAACCTTGTGCTCCTTCAAAAAGTATATTGTGGTTTTCTTCAAATTTATTATTTAGTATAATTCCTGTGTCTTTTACAAAAGGCTTAATTTTAATTGAATATAGTTTGTACTCTTCATAAATTTCTTCTAAGCTTAATTCTGGTCTATTGAATATCTTAAATATTTTATTGTAGTAGTTAATATTACCTTTTAACTTTTCATAAAAGACTTCTAAATCAGCAAAATCACAAATCCTAATGCCAATTCTAGCTGATTTATCTGTGTAAGCTGGACCAATTCCTTTTTTAGTGGTTCCTACTTTTTTATCATTTTCTTTTAAGTCTTCAAACAACTCATCTAAAATCAAGTGATACGGCAGTACTACATGTGCTCTATCCGAAACAGCTAAATTGTAATCAATTATCCCAGATTTTTCGATCATTTCTAATTCTTCTAGTAATGCCTTTGGATTTATAACCATCCCGTTTCCAAGGATATTTAATGTCTCTTTCCTGAAAATTCCAGAGGGGATTAAATGTAAAGAGAATTTCTTCCCTTCAAACATAATTGTATGCCCGGCGTTGTTTCCACCTTGAAATCTAACAACAACATTCGCCTTTTCAGCTAAGAAGTCTGTAATTTTCCCTTTTCCTTCGTCTCCCCATTGGGTACCAACAACAACTATTCCACTCATAATTTCCTCCTCCTAACAAAATAAAAAGAGCACCAAAATATAAGTATCTAAAAAATGTCTTATATTTCATATTAATACGGTGCGCCAAGTAAGTATTTCACAATTTTATTTTACTAAACAAGCATTGAAATGTCAATGCTTTAAAGCGAAAACAATAAAATACTAATAATTAAAAAAAGGCTAAAATTAGCCTTTTCCCTTATTAAAGAGCTTCTAGTAGTTCAACAATAATATACAAGTAATGTCGATCTAATTTAATAGTATCTATAATGATGTTTAATCTATCAAGTCTATAAGTAAATCTTATAAACTTACTAATGTCATTTGCTTTCATAAACACATATTCTCCATTTATATTTTGTGATGCTTCTTTTGATAATATAAATGTAATATTGTTTTTAGTCTCTCTTACTTTCTCAATTCCATTATGAAGTGCTAAATACTCAAATAGCTTTTCATACATATAAATAATTATATCTTTCGATGGAACCCCAAATCTATCTTTGAATTCCTCAGTTAATAATTGAATATCAGTTCTTGAAGTGATATTAGCTATTTTTCTATGCATTTCAATCTTTATATAATCATTATCAATATAACTTGAATCTATAAACTTACTTACATTAATCTTAATCGGTTGTTTATCTTCTTTCTCTTCAACAACTTTTTCTCCTCTTTGTATGGCTATTTCATCTTTTAACATTTCTAAGTATAAATCTAGTCCAACACTGTCCATAAATCCAGATTGTTCTGTCCCTAGCATGTCTCCAGCCCCTCTTATAGAAAGGTCCCTAATGGCAATCTTGAAGCCACTTCCTAGTTCTGTGAATTCCTTTATTACCTTTAATCTTTTTACTGCTTCTTCACTTAGTTGTTTATGTTTTTTAAACATTAAATAGGCATATGCAATTTTGTCACTTCTTCCAACTCTACCTCTAATTTGATAAAGTTGAGATAGTCCTAATCGATCAGAATCATGAATAAGTAGTGTATTTGCGTTTGGTATGTCTATTCCTGTTTCAATGATTGTAGTAGAGACTAAAACATCAAAACGTTTGTCTAAGAAGGATTCAATTACATTTTCAAGTTCAACCCTGCTCATTTTCCCATGAGCAAAACAAACTCTAGCTTCTGGAACCAATCTTTGTATTTTATTAGCAACAATGTTGATATCTTCTACTCTATTGTAAAGATAGAATATTTGTCCGCTTCTAGCCAATTCCCGTTCAATAGCATCTCTAATAATATTATCGTTTCTTTCTAATACATATGTTTGAATGGGATACCTATTTGCAGGAGGTGTTTCCAGTAAACTCATGCTTTTAACTCCCATAATTGCCATCTGTAATGTTCTAGGGATAGGCGTTGCGCTTAAAGATAATACATCTATATTTACTTTTATTTCTTTTATCTTTTCTTTATGTTCAACACCAAATCTTTGTTCTTCATCAATTATTAATAACCCTAGATCAGAAAAAATCATGTCCTTTGATAATAATCTATGAGTTCCGATGACTATATCAACAGTACCGATTCTTATATCATGAAGGATTTTCTTTTGTTTTGATTTTGTTATAAATCTGTTTAGTAATTCTACTCTTATTCCATGTCGATCTAATCTGTCTTTAAATGTGTAGTAGTGTTGGCGGGTAAGCACTGTAGTTGGCGCTAGGTAAGCAACTTGTTTGTTATCTAAAACAGCTTTAAAAGATGCTCTTAGGGCAACTTCTGTTTTACCATACCCAACATCCCCACATAGTAATCTATCCATTGGCATAGAGGATTCCATGTCTCTTTTAACATCTTCAATCGCTGTTATTTGGTCTGCCGTTTCTTGATATATGAAATCTGCTTCAAATTCTGTCTGTAACCCACTATCTTCACTAAAAGCAAAGCCTTTTGCTTCTTCTCTTTGTGCATAAAGTTTTATGAGTTTATCGGCAATATCTTTAATTCTTTTTCTTACTCTCTGTTTGGTTTTTGCCCAATCAGCACTACCTAGTTTATTTAACTTAGGTTTAATACTCTCACTACCAATGAACTTTTGAATCAATTTAATATTTTCAACAGGAATGTATAGAGAATCGTCTCCTCTATACTGAATAAAAATGTAATCGTTAGTGTTTTCCCCAATTGTCATTGTCTCAATTCCTAAAAATCTTCCAATTCCGTGATCGTAATGAACTACATAGTCTCCTTTTTTAAGTTCTTCAATAGATGTAATCTTCTTAGCATTTTTTATAGCAGACTTGTGTTTAACTTTTTTAAGTTCGTTTTGTTTAAATAAGTTTTCTTCTGTTAAAACAATGGTATTAATATTAAATAGCTCAAATTTAATAGCATTGTCTTGAACTAATAGATTTATTCTTTTTTCTTGTATATCGTCTTTTTCCCCAATTATTGTGTATTTTACTTTTTCATCAATTAACTCGACAAACTTTTTTAGTGATTTCATTGAGTTAAAAGCTACAATTACAGTTACATAATGATGATATTTCTTAAAATCACTGATTGCCATATGAATGTTGTTATTGTATACAACCGGTTCTTTTGCTTTAATATCGAATGATTCTTTAGTCTTGTTATGTCCCCCAAAAACGTTTAAATACAGGGATTTACCACTATATATGTAGTTAATATCCTTTATCAAATCAAATCCGACACTTGCATAATCTCCTATAGAGTCATACCAATCGCTAATATCTCTTACTATATCTTGATAGTTTTCTTTTACTCTCTTGTAATCCCAATAAACAACAACTTGATTATCCATATAATCGATGATTGTTTCTGAATCTTCATCTAGAAATGTTAAATATCTAAATAGTTTATCTACATCATTGCGGTTTTCTAAATTTGTTATATCTTCGTTTAATCTCGTGTTCGTTTTCTCATTTAATCCTTGTTTTTCAATGATACCAACGACTTTAGATTTTATTACATTAAACTCATCATCAGAGTAGAAAAACTCGTTTACAGGTAAAATACTACATGTTTTAGTTTGGACAGTAGATCTTTGAGTTTCTACATCAAAAAATCTAATTGTATCTACTTCATCATCAAAGAAATCAATTCTAAGTGGTTTTGATTCTGTAGATGGATAAATATCCAAAATGCTTCCTCTTAAACTAAAATCTCCTTGTTTTTCAACAGTTAAACCTCTTTTGTATCCGTAAGATACTAATACTCTTGCAATTTTAGTTAAATCTAACACATCACCTTTAGAAAGTTTAATTTGGGCGTTTTCCCATTTGCTTTTAGGAAGTTCATATTTCAGTAATCCAGTAGTATTTGTTACAACTATATTCTTTTTGTTATCCATTGTTTTCTTGATGGTATTAATTCTTTCAAACTTAAATTCTTCACTTACTGCGAGCATTTCAGTTGTAACGAATTCATCTTGAGGGAAAAACCCTAAAAAATTATCGTCTACTAAATTAACTAACTCATCATAGACTTTTTGAGCATTATATAAATTTGGAGTAACCACCAATATATTCTTGTTATATGTATTAAACAAATAAAGCAATATTAAAAGACTAATATTATCATTCGTATTAGTGATTTGAAGATCATCATTGTTTTTAAATTTAGTTAATAAATCCTTAAAATAAGCTGTTTTTGAAAGATAATTTAGTATTTTATTCATTATATCACCACGCACTTATAGCGAATCCCGAGTAGTGGGGGGTCCGCTTATTTCTAACAATATTTTAGCACAACATATATTTAAAATCAAATAAAAAAGCCATAAATGGCTTAGTTATTTTTAGTCATTAATTGTACAAAATCTACATCATTACTAAAATCATTTATAATATTTACCACTTGGGTAAGTATTGGTTCTATTAAGCCTTTTTCTTTTTTAGATAATGAGCTTAATACATAATCAGTTATTTCATATAAAGGGTTCTTATCAATCCCTATTTTTACTCTTTTAAAATCTTCAGACTTAATATGTGAGAAAATTGATTTAATTCCATTATGCCCGCCTGAACTTCCTTTTTCTCTTAATCTTATTTTTCCAAACGGCAAATCGAGATCATCATGAATTATTAAAATATCTTCTACATCAATATTGTAAAAATCCATAACTTGTCTGATACTCTGCCCTGAATGATTCATAAAAGTATGAGGTTTCAGCAAAACTAAATCGTCTATTTTTAGCGTTTCCCCGCTAAATTTTTTCTCTTTTTTAAACTTAAAGTTGTTTTCTTTTGCATATAAATCTAAACACATAAATCCAATATTGTGTTTTGTAGATTTATATTTTCTTCCAGGATTACCTAGACCCACAACTAATTTCATACTTATCGCCTCTTTGGTTTAATAACTAAGTGTCTGTCGTGCCCTTCGCCTTCTGAAATTGTTGAAACATCTCTCCAATCAGAAAGTTTTGTATGAATAATTCTTCTTTCATACGCGTTCATTGGATATAATTTTGCTTCTACTCTTGTTCTTGCAACTTCTTTTGCAGTTTTAGTAGCTAAAATTTCTAGCTGTTTTTTTCTGTTTTCTTTGTATCCACCAATATCAACTAATACAATCAAATGTTCTTCACTATATAAGTTAATAATGTTTCTAACATAGAATTGAATATTTTCGAGTGTTTTCCCGTTTTTTCCTATTAATAGTGGGTTTTCAGATGTATTAATTGTATATGAAATTTCTCTTTCATTTCTTACTTTCATTTCAATTTGAGCATCCAAATCCATATTCTCAAATAATTCTTTGAGTGTTTTGTATCCTATTTCTGCGGGATTTACATTTACAACTGCTTCAACTAAATGCATCTTTTTAAATCCTAAAACACTTTTTGTTTCAAGAACATTTATTTCTATTAATTCTTTGTTTATTCTCAACTCTTTTGATGCATATTCTAATGCATCATTTAAAGACTTTATTTCAAATTCAATCTTTTTCATAATACACCTTCTATACTATTGATTTTTGTTCTTTCATTTTCTTGAAATTTGATTTTCTGTTTAAATATGTTTGTAAGAATTGGTATGCATTACCAACTATCCAGTATAAAGCTATTCCAGCGTTAGTCCATGCGATACTTACTAACATGATTACCATAAAATATGACATCATTTTCATTGTTTTTTCTGATTGAGATCCTTTGCTAGTTTGATATTTTTTATTACTTAAATACTCTGGTTTTTTCATAGAATATCTTTGATATAAGAACATTAATCCACCAACTAAGAATGGTAAAATGTAGTAAGGATCAGCTTTTCCTAAATCTGGTATCCATAAAAATGAGTATTTCAAATCAGTAAAATCTCGTACTCCAGCTACTACTACTCCCTCTATCATTCCGTTTGAAAGTGGTATTCTTCTTACAACTTGATACATTGCGATGAATATTGGCATTTGTAAGAAAGGAAGTAAACATCCTAAAGGATTTATATTGTACTTCTTGTAGACTTCAAGAGTTTCTGCTTGCATTTTCTTTTGTGCAGTCTCATCTGATTTCCCTTGATACTTTTCTTTGATTTTGTCTAACTCAGGTTGAGCTTGTTGCATTTTCATTGTCATTGCATTACTTTTTGAATAAATTGGCCATCCTGCTGTTCTTACTAATAATGTTACAGCAATTAGTCCTGTAAAGTAATATCCATTAGTGGAATTACTAATCCAAAAAGTTAAATCAGACATTTGTTCAACTATCCATTGAACCCATCCTACTCCACCTTCAATTCCAACAGGAGATGAATACATTTCTGCTGTATTACACCCACTAAGAAATAATACGATAACAAAAGTGAACAATAATAATGGAATTCTTGTTGAATTTTTCATTTTTTCACCTCTAATATTTTTAGTTTGTTAATTAATGATGTTATTGATTCTTTCTTGTCTTGAAAAGACACCACTTTGGAATCCTTTCTAACCACAACAAATACATCAAAAATACTAATAATATCCAATTTGGATATTATTTCTCTTACTTGTCTCTTTATTTTGTTTCTTTCTACAGCGTTTCCAAATTTTTTTGAAACACTAACAGCAAATCTAAAATGAGTATTCCCACGGTTTTCCTTTTTATATATAACAAAGAGTTTATTTGCTCTACTTTGTTTATATTTAACAATCATTTCGATCTCACTGCTTTTCTTTATTCTGTACTCTTTTTTCACTGTATCACCTACTATAAATTAAAAACCACTTGAAAAAATACATATTATTATATTTTTTCAAGTGGTTTCAGGGTTATATATAATATTATATGATGGCTAATTTCTATTCATCTGATACAGTTAATTTTTTACGTCCTTTGGCTCTTCTTCTTGCTAATACTCTTCTCCCAGTTGGAGAACTCATTCTTTCCATGAATCCGTGTGTCTTTGCTCTTTTTCGTTTATTTGGTTGATATGTTCTTTTTGGCATACATCAACACCTCCTACTTCTTATGCGGAAAACCATGCTATACAATTATATATGCAATAAAAATGTGTGTCAACCCTAATATTAAAATAAATTTAAATCACTATTTTTTAAAAAAAGTTATCCCCACTAAATAACGGCTTTATTATTAGTTTTCAATATAGCTAAATGTGGAAATGTGCATAATGTTAATAATTAGATTGTGGAAATGTTAGTAAATGGTTACCCCCTCTTTGTTTAGCCATTTAAATTTTTGTGGACTAAGGTGGATTATTTGTAAAATATTTATTTTTCCACAATTTTTGTGGGAAACTATTTGCTTTTTTTTGTGAAAAAAATATGTTATATTTATTGTATCTAAATTCAAGGAGAACATCATGGAAAAATACAGTAAAATATGGGATGAAATTAAAGAAGAATTAGAAAAAGATTTAGAAGAAGTGGTGTTTGCAGATATTTTCGAACCTGTAAATACTGTTTTTAAGGTTATAAATAATTATATCTATATTGTAGCACCAAATGACTTTATAAAAAAACGAATTGAAATGTTATATTTAAATAAGTTAAACCGCTATTTAAAGACAAAATTTGATGAAATATATAAATTTAGAGTTATGACTGAAGAACAGGCAAGTGCTGAATTATCTGATTCAAGAGAATTCTCCATTACTGAACCAAATCAAAGTTCAGACAACAGGTATCTACAAGGAAATTTAAATGCTAGTTATACCTTTGATAGTTTTGTAGTAGGTAATAGTAATAGGTTAGCATATACTAGTGCAATAAAGGTAGCTGATCAACCTGGAGTAGTTGCAAACCCACTTTATATTTTTGGTGATGTTGGACTTGGAAAAACTCACTTAATGCAGTGTGTAGGTAATTATATATTAGAAGGAGACATGAATAAAAAGGTTATGTATGTTAAAACTGATCAATTTGTGGAAGAATATGTTAGATTAGCTAGTAAGAGAAAATTTGATGAATTCAACCAAAAATACCGTGATGTAGAGGTTTTACTTATTGATGATATTCAATTTTTAGCAAAAAAAGAGAAATCTCAAATTGAGTTTTTTAAATTGTTTGAAACATTACACGGAACTCAAAAACAAATAGTAATAACAAGTGATAGGAGTGCAAGTGAGTTAAAAGATGTTATGTCTAGACTCACATCTAGGTTTGAATGGGGAGTAACTGTTGATATAAATCGCCCAGACTTAGACCACAGAATAAAAATATTACAAAAAAAATTAACAGCTGAAACATCAGATTCATCACTAATTCCTAATGATGTAATCGAATATATAGCAAGCGTATTTGACAATAATGTAAGAGAATTAGAAGGTGCATTAAAAAGAGTGTTATTCTACTGTACTGCATTTAATTTAGATTTTACTGTTAAAAATGCAACTTTAGCTTTAGAAAATTTAGTTAAACCTCATACAAATGGAAAATTCTTAAACGAGAATAAAATAAACAACATACTCAGCATTGTTAGTGACTATTATCGCATTTCAACAAGTGATTTAATATCTAAAAAAAGAACATCAAAATATGTCTTTCCTAGACAAGTATCAATGTATTTAATTAAAACAATGTATGATATTCCTTATAAAAAAATTGGAACTTATTTTAATAATCGCGATCATTCAACTGTAATGCATTCCGTTGAGAAAATAACAAACGAAATGGAAATGGACAAAGATGTTAAAAGAGATGTGGAGAAACTTAAGATAAAATGTGGAGAAAACTAAAAATAAATACACTCTTAACCCAATTATATGGTATAATATTTATAGTTTTTTGATTCTTTCCACATTTCCACACTACACTAATAATAATAACTAAAATAATAATTAATTAAAGAGGTGGTATTATGAATTTTCAAATTAATAAAGACATTTTACTTAACAATTTGATAGTGGCTCAAAAAGCATTATCAAATAAAACACCAAATCCTGCCTTACAGGGTATTAAATTAGATGTGCTTGAGGATCACTTAGTAATTACAACTAGTAATTCAGACATTGCTATCAAGTTAACAATCAAAGATCCTAGTTTAGCAATAAAAAAACAAGGTTCAGTATTAATACCAGGCAAATATTTTGTAGAAATAATCAGAAAATTAGATGGTTTAAAAGTTTCTTTATCTTCAGTTGTTGATAATATGATTAGAATTGAAGCAGATCGATCTGATATCACATTAAATATGATGGATATTGATGATTATCCTGAATTAGAATTTAGTGAAAAAGTAAAATCTATTAAAATAAATACTCGTACTTTAAAAACAATAATTAGACAAACAGCTTTTGCAACATCTTCTATTGAAAACAGACCTATTTTAACAGGGGTTAATTTCAAAATTGATGGAAATAAATTAATAGCAATCGCGACAGATAGTTATCGTTTAAGTCAAAAACAAATTGAATTAAGTGAAGTTTATGAACCGCTTAATATCATTGTTCCAGGCCGTAGTTTAGACGAATTATTAAAAGTGTTAGAAAACAATAACGAAATGGTTGAATTACATTTTGATCAATCAAAAATATTATTTAAATATAGAAGTTTATTATTCCAATCAAGATTACTTGAAGGAAATTATCCAGAAACTTCAAAACTAATTCCAACTGAATTTCCAATCGTTATTAAGTTTAACAAAGAAAATTTATCAACTGCAATAGAAAGAGCAAGTCTATTGTCAAGTAGAGATGGAAACAATGCAATTGTTAAGTTAAATTTAAGACAAGATAACATTGTTGAAATTACTTCAAATAGTCCAGAAATAGGAAAAGTACTAGAAGAAGTTTATCCTGTTGATGAAATTATTGGAACTCCAATTAAAATAGCATTTAGTTCAAAATATATCCTTGATGCTCTTAAAATTTTCAATTCTAGTGAGATTTCAATTAACTTTACCGGAGAGATAAGACCGTTTATAATTAAAGGTGATTATGATGAAAATATGCTACAACTAATTCTTCCAGTTAGAACTGAATAAATTTAAAAGCCCGTGGGGCTTTTTTTTTATATTTAATTGCCCTCAAAACTTGTATTATAGTTATCTTTATTATATAATATAAATAATAATATATATGAAAGAAAGTGACTTTGTGGAAAAAATAAATATTAGTAGTGAATACATAACTTTGGGCCAATTTATCAAGTATGCAAATATCGTATCTTCAGGTGGAATGGTAAAAGCAATTTTAGCCGAATATAAAATATATGTAAATGATATTTTAGAAGCTAGAAGAGGAAAAAAATTATACCCTGGTGATAAAGTTTTAATTAAAGGCATAGGAGAATATAGAATTGGTAAATAATGTTCATTAAAACTCTAAAATTAGAGTCTTTTAGAAATTATGAACAATTGAATTCTGAGTTTAGTAATTATACTAATATTTTTATTGGAAAAAATGCACAAGGGAAAACAAGCATACTTGAATCGCTATATATATTAGGACTTACCAAGTCACATAAGGTAAATAAAGACAGAGACGTAGTTAAAATTGGGGCTCAGTACTCTAAAATTAGTTCCCTAATCAATTTGAATGGCAAAGATATAGAATTAGATATAGTTATTTCAAAAGTAGGTAAAAAAGCAAAATACAACCAAATTGAATTAGAAAAACTAAGTGAATATATTGGAATATTAAACGTTGTAATGTTTGCTCCTGAAGACCTTGATTTAATTAAAGGAAATCCCCAAACAAGAAGAAAATTCCTTGATTTGGAGATAGGACAAATTTCAAAAAGTTACCTATATTCTCTTCAAAACTATAAAAAAGTACTTAAACAAAGAAATGACTTATTAAAATCAATGCAAAACAGCAAAGAAAAAGACATGCTTTTGCTTGATATACTCACAGATCAGTTAATTAGCTATTTAGAAGAAGTTGTAAAAGATAGAAGAGAGTTTTTAATTAAAATAAACAAATACACAAATGAAATATATAAAAAGCTTTCAAATTTGAATGATAATTTGGTTGTTAAGTACTTACCAAGTGTTGAATCAAATTATAAAAAAGAATTTGTTAGTAAATATAAGTACGATATTATTACAGGAACAACAAATATAGGTGCACATAGAGATGATATTGAATTCTATTTAAAAGATAATTATGTTAAGACTCACGGATCGCAAGGAGAAATGAGAACAGCTGTATTATCAGTAAAACTAGCATTAATAGATTTTATATTTGATTATAAAAACGACTATCCTGTATTACTGTTAGATGATGTGTTGAGTGAATTGGATGAAGATAGACAAAATAATTTAATAGATTATATTCAAAACAAAACACAGACTTTTATAACTTCAACAGAAATAAAAAGTATTAATTTAACAAAAATTAAAGATTATAAAATATTCAAGATAGAAAATGGGCTAATCAAGGAGAGTGAAAACAATGAATAGAAGTTATGATTCAAGTAATATTCAAATATTGGAAGGACTAGAAGCGGTTAAAAAGCGACCTGGGATGTATATTGGTTCAACAGGACCAAGAGGATTACACCATTTAGTATGGGAAATAGTTGATAATTCAATAGATGAAGCTTTAGCTGGAGTGGCTACATATATTAAAGTAGAAATTTTACCAGATAACATCATAAGAGTTGAAGATGACGGACGTGGGATTCCTGTAGATATTCACCCTAAAACAGGATTACCAGCAGTTGAAACAATTTTAACTACATTACATGCTGGGGGTAAATTTGATCATAAATCATATAAAGTTTCTGGAGGGCTTCATGGGGTTGGAGCAAGTGTAGTAAATGCTTTAAGTGAATTTATGGATGTAGAAATTCACAAAGATGGAAGAAAATATACTCAAAGATATGAGTATGGTTTTTCTGTAACTAAAGTAATTGATCATGGACCAAGCGATAAAACAGGTACTATTACTTGGTTTAAAGCAGATACATTAGTTTTTAAAGAAACAAATGTATATGAATATGAACTACTTAGAAATAGAGTTCAACAATTAGCCTTTTTAAATAGAGGAGTATCAATAGAAATTAACGATTTAAGACCTACTGAACATATTTTACATACTTACATGTATGAAGGCGGAATAAGTGAATATGTAAAGTATTTAAACCGTTCTTCAGATGTGTTACATCAAGATGTTATTTTTAGTGAAGGTGAAATAGACAATATAACAGTAGAAATAGCGATGCAATATAACACAGGTTATGCACAAAACATCTTTAGTTTCACTAATAATATTAACAATATTGAAGGTGGAACACATGAAGAAGGATTTAGAATGACATTAACAAGAGTTCTAAATAACTATGGTAAAAACAACAACATGTTTAAAAAAGATGAATCGTTTGTTGGGGATGACACAAGAGAAGGGTTAACATGTATTATTAGTGTAAAACACCCTGATCCTCAATTTGAAGGACAAACCAAATCAAAATTAGGATCAACAGAAGTAAGAAAAATAGTGGGAAGTATCTTGAGTGATGGATTAGATCGTTACTTAATGGAAAATCCTAATGACGCAAAAATAGTAATAGAAAAAGCATTAATGGCATCACGTGCTAGATTAGCTGCAAAAAAAGCAAGAGAAGCTACAAGACGTAAATCGCCATTAGATGGACTAGGATTTGCTTCTAAATTAGCAGATTGCCGTACAAAAGACCCTAAAAGATCAGAAATATATATTGTCGAAGGGGACAGTGCTGGTGGTAGTGCAAAACAAGGTAGAGATTCTGAATTTCAAGCCATATTACCATTAAGAGGTAAAGTATTAAATGTTGAAAAAGCAAGATTAGATAAAATCTTAGGAAATAAAGAAATATTATCAATGATTCAAGCATTTGGAACAGGAATTGTAGATGAATTTAACATTGCAGATGCAAGATATCATAAAATCATTATCATGACCGATGCGGACGTTGATGGTGCACATATACGCACATTATTATTAACATTCTTATTCCGCCATATGAGAGCTCTTATTGAAATGGGGTATGTATATATTGCACAACCTCCACTATTTAAAGTTCAGCAAGGTAAAAGAATTGAATATGCCTATACTGATGATCAATTAGAACCATTACTAGCTGAATTTGGACCTAGAGCTACAATTCAAAGATATAAAGGACTTGGAGAAATGAATGCTGAACAACTTTGGGATACAACAATGGACCCAAACACAAGAACATTATTAAAAGTCACATTAGAAGACGCTATTGAGGCAAATGAAGTATTTAGTATGTTGATGGGTGACGATGTTGCTCCTAGACGTGAATTTATTCAAACTAATGCATTATATGTCCAAAATTTAGATATATAGGAGGATGACAGACATGGATGAACAAATTACTCAATTTGATAAAATTAAAGGCATAAATATTACCACTGAAATGAAAACGTCATTCTTAAGTTATGCTATGAGCGTTATCGTTGCAAGAGCATTACCAGATGTTAGAGATGGGTTAAAACCAGTACATCGAAGAATTTTATATGGAATGGCTGAACTAGGGGTTTGGCCAGAAAAAACATATAAGAAATCAGCACGTATTGTTGGGGACGTAATGGGGAAATACCATCCACATGGAGATACAGCAATATATGACGCAATGGTAAGAATGGCTCAATTATTTAGCTATAGATATCCCCTTGTTAATGGACACGGTAACTTTGGATCAATAGATGGAGATGGAGCTGCAGCAATGCGTTATACAGAAGCAAAAATGCATAAATTAGCTTCTGAAATGTTGTTGGATATAAACAAAGATACAATTGATTTTGTTGATAATTATGATGGATCAGAAAGAGAACCTTCAGTTTTACCTGCAAAATTTCCTAACTTATTAGTAAATGGTTCTACAGGTATAGCAGTAGGTATGGCTACTAACATCCCACCTCATAATTTAGGGGAAGTAATTGATGGAATTTTAGCATATATTGATAATAATGAAATCACTACGGAAGAGCTAATGATGTTTATAAAAGGTCCGGATTTCCCAACAGGTGGAACAATCATGGGAATGACAGGATTAAGAAAAGCATATGAGACGGGAAATGGCTCTATTAAAGTAAGAGCTAAAACTGAAATTATTGAAACAAGAGCGGGTAAAAAATCAATAATTGTAACAGAAATACCATATCAAGTTAATAAATCACGCTTGATTGAAAAAATAGCTGAACTAGCAAAAGAGAAAAGAATAGAAGGAATTACAGATTTAAGAGACGAATCAAATCGTAAAGGTATTAGAGTAGTTATTGAGCTCAGAAGAGATGTAAATGCTGAAGTAATATTAAATAACTTATACAAATATACTCCTTTACAAACAACATTCGGAATTAACATGTTAGCACTAGTTAACAATCAACCAAAGGTTCTTCCAATAAAAGAATCACTAGTTCACTATGTTAATCATCAAATAGTAGTATTAACTAGAAAAACTGCATTTGAGCTATTAAAAGCAAAAACAAGAGCTCACATTTTAGAAGGACTATTAGTTGCACTTGAAAATATAGATGAAGTTATTAAAACTATAAGAGCTTCTTATGACGATGCTGAGCAACAATTGATAGATCGATTCAATCTTACTTTAGAACAAACCAAAGCCATCTTAGAGATGCGTTTAAGAAGATTATCAGGTCTTGAAGGAGAAAGATTACAAAATGAATTGACAGAATTAGCTTTGACAATTGAAAATCTTGAATTTATTTTAGCAAATGAAGATAAAAAATTAGAAATTATTAAAGAACAATTGACAGATATTAAAAACAGATTCTCAGATCCAAGACGTTCTGAAATTAGTCTATCAATTGATTTAGACGTTGAAGATGAAGACTTAATTCCAGTCGAAGATATCATGATAACTATTACGTCAAGCGGATATTGTAAACGTATGAATACAGGAATTTACAAATCTCAAAATCGTGGTGGAAAAGGAATGACAGGAATTAAAACACACGAAGATGATGTTGTTGAACACTTAATTAGCTGTTCAACTCATGATTTCATATTATTCTTTACAAATCTAGGTAGAGTTTACAAAATGAAAGGGTATAAAATGCCTAACTATGGTCGTGCGTCAAAAGGATTACCAATAGTAAACTTGCTTAACTTAGATGATGGAGAAACCTTAGCTGCTGTTGCCAAAATAGATGATTTTGAGAGTGAAAACTTCTTATTCTTTGCAACAAAACGCGGAGTAGTAAAAAGAACTCCGGTTTCAGATTTTAAAAATATTAGAACATCAGGTATAAAAGCTATTAACCTTCGAGAAGGTGATGAGTTACTTGCTGTTAGATTAACTGATGGTACAAGAGATGTAATCATTGGAGCTTCAAACGGAAAAGCAATTAGATTTAGTGAAACTACAGCTCGTCATATGGGACGTGTAGCAAGTGGAGTTAGAGGAATACTAATTAGTGAACCTGTTGAAGTTGTAGGATTTACAATTGTAACAGAAGAAAAAAATCAAATTCTTGTTGTAACGGAAAATGGCTATGGTAAGAGAACGATAGTAGATGAATATAGACAACAAAACCGTGGTGGAAAAGGTGTTAAAACACTTAACATTACTGAAAAAAATGGAAACCTTGCTAAGCTTAAAAGTGTTGTTGGGGATGAAGACCTAATTATTACAACAACCAAAGGAATGATTATTAGAGTTCCAATTGAGCAAATCGCAACTTCAAAAAGATCAACTCAAGGAGTCCGCTTAATCAAACTGAATGAAGGCCACAAAGTAGCGACTATTGCAATTGTGCCTAAAACAGAAATTGAAGAAGAAATTGAACAAGTAGAAGAAATTACTCCAGTTGAAGTAGTTGTAGAAGAAAAGATTGAATAATTAACTTTAAAAACAGATACAAAATGTATCTGTTTTTTTATAGATATAAATTTCCAAAAATCCTTTTATTTATTGACAAAGTAAGTGCATTTTGGTATTATCAAGACAAGAAAAAGCTGAAGAGAATAAGTAATATAAATATCTTTTAAAGAGAGTTAGTGGTGGTGGAAACTAACAAAGGTATTGTATGAAATCTATCTTTGAGTGGAATTAATAGTTCCCGGATTGTACCCGTTATAAAACTATCAAGATAGGGGAAATCCCTAAATAAGGTGGTACCGCGAAATTAAATCGCCCTTAATTATAGGGCGATTTTTATATTTTTTAAGGAGGAAACAGAAATGTTAGATATCAAATTAATAAAAGAGAAAACAGAATTTTGTATTAAAATGTTAAATATAAGAGGGGGAGATTTCTCTTACTTGCGAGATGTTGTAGAACAAGATAAAAAAAGAAGAGAGATTATTATTCAAGTTGAAAAAATAAAAGCTCTTAGAAATGAAACAAGCAAGAAAATAGGACTCTACAAAAGAAAAGGAAAAGACGCTTCTGAGTTATTTAAAAATGTAGAAAATATTGGGATTGAAATTAAAGAATTTGAAGAAGAATTAAGAAATATTGAACAGTTTATTTCTGAAAGTCTTCTCAAAACTCCTAACATACCACACGTTGATACTCCAATAGGAATAGATGATTCTCAAAATGTTGAAATAAAAAAAGAAGGAATAATTCCTACTTTTGATTTTGAGCCTTTACCACACTGGGAATTGGCTACAAAGCTAGATATCTTGGACTTTGAGAGAGCTAGTAAAATATCAGGAAGTAGGTTTGTTGTTTACAAAGGACTTGGTGCAAGACTGGAAAGAGCACTGATAAATTTTATGACAGATCTTCATACTTTCGAACACGGGTATACAGAATTATTACCACCATACATTGTAAACAGAGAATCAATGGTTGCGACCGGACAATTTCCTAAATTTGAAGAAGATGCATTCAAGTTAGTTGATAAAAGAGATTTATATCTTAATCCAACTGCAGAAGTGCCATCAATAAACATGCATAGAGATGAAATGTTAAGTATAGAGCAATTACCAATTAAATATGCCGCATTTACTACAGCATTTAGACAAGAATCTGGTAGTGCGGGAAGAGATACAAGGGGAATAATTAGATTACATCAATTCAATAAAGTGGAGTTGATTAAATTTACTACACCGGAAAGTTCATATAAAGAACTAGACAAAATGCTATTAAATAGTGAAAAAGTACTTAAATTATTGAAACTTCCTTACCGTGTTGTACAACTTTGTTCTGGTGATTTAGGATTTTCAATGAAAAAAACGTTTGATTTAGAGGTATGGCTTCCATCAATTAATGCATATAAAGAAATTGGTAGCATTTCCAATGCAGAAGATTATCAAGCTAGAAGAGGAAACATTAAGTTTAAAAGAAGTAAAGATGATAAACCAGAGTTTGTACATACATTAAATGGTTCGGGATTAGCTGTTGGAAGAACTGTTGTAGCAATACTAGAAAACTATCAACAAAAAGACGGAACGATAATTGTTCCAGGGATCTTATTACCATATATGAAAACTAAAATTATTAACTAGGAGGAATTATGAATATTAATATCAGAACCCAAAAAGATTTTAAGTTAAAAGAAGAAAAAAACAATTTAGTTATAACAAATAACTTGTCAAATGGGTTAGTTAAAAAGATTAATAAAACATTAGGTGGTAAAATTGAAGAGCTATCAACAAAGCCATTTACCACTATTCATACATTGGATAAACTAGCTGCAAAGAAAGTCCACATAGTAAATTTTAAAGATTTAGCTGATGAAGAAAAGCGATTGAAAATATTTAAAAACATCGCAAAATTAGAAGGGAATAATTGCATCTTAGTTGATACTTTTGAAAACAGTAATTATCAAAAAAACATACAAGATTTATCTGAAATTATTCTTACTGAAAACTATGTTTTCGATAAATTTAAATCTAAAAAAGAGCAAAAAAACAAAGACTTCTTCTATTACGGAGAAACTAAAATATCTGATGCATTAAAAAAAGGATATGTATTTGGAGATTGTATGAATCATGCTCGTGATTTAGTGAATACACCTTATAATTATTTGAATGCATCTGATTTAGCTGAATATGCAATAAAATTAGAGAAAAACAATTATATCACAACAAGAATATTTAATAAAAAAGAAATTGAAGCAATGAATATGGGAGCTTATTTAGGAGTTAATAAAGGTAGCTCAGATGAACCAAAGTTAATTCAAGTTAAATATCAAGGATTAGATAAATTTGAAAATCCGACTGCTTTAGTAGGTAAAGGTGTTATGTATGATACAGGTGGGTATTCTTTAAAAACTCCAATTAGTATGCCTGGAATGAAAGTGGATATGGCTGGGTCTGCTGCTGTATTGTGTGCAATTGAGGCAATCTCAAGACTTGAGTTAAAAGCTAATGTAATGGCGATTGTAGCCGCTACAGACAATAGAATAGGTGATGGAGCTATTGTTCCCGATGATATTTTAACTGCAGCTAGTGGAAAAACAATTGAAATTGTATCAACAGATGCTGAAGGGCGACTTACTTTAGCTGATGCTGTTTGGTTTGCACAAAAAGAGGGTGCTAAAGAAGTAATAGATACTGCAACATTAACTGGCTCAATGGTTGCTGCTTTGGGACATGAATTTACAGGTGCATTTACAAACAACAGAGAATTATACAATAAATTATATGAAGCAAGTATAAAAACAAGAGAAAAAATATGGAAAATGCCTATTTCTAGCGGATATAGAAAATTGATAGAGAGTAAGGTAGCTGACATTAAAAACACTGGAGGACGTTTAGCAGGAGCTAGCACGGCAGCTGCATTCATTGAAGAATTCATTGAAAAAGATACTAAATGGGTTCATCTTGATATCGCCGGTACAGCAAGTGCTGAGAAAAAAGGTGCAACAGGAGTTATGGTTAAGACGTTTACAGAATTATTCTGTTTGTGAACACTCCCCCCACTTAATTGAGTAACTCAATTTGAAGAAAGGGCTTCTTGGGTTGTGCGAACTACCGTTCGCAAGTATATCAAGCTAACAAGGTTGTCCCAACCTCTTGTATCTTATTAATTAAATTGTTTTATAGAAATCTTAGTCCTACGTTTAAATTATAGGTAGGGGTTGTAATTTGTATTTGAAGAGTTACATAGATACAAATATATGGTCATGTGTATCAATGACTTGTTTACAAGAAATGCTTGGTTTTCGTCATCTATTGTAACTTAAGATTCTCAATACAAATAACATCATGATTATTGATGAGTGTTTTAAATTCTTAATATAACAAATCTTTTCTTTGATTTTTAGTCTTTTGGGATATTGTTAGAAAATTTTTGGGATATATAATGTAAATGCATTATTTCACATATAATCAATCCTTTCTACATAAAAAGCCCCTATCAAAAAAAGTTTATGACAGGGGTTTAGTTTAATATTCTCGGCATTAGGTTATATCAATCATCATGATCTTATTATATCACATATTTTTTAAATTGTGACAATTCATCCCCCAGTTACGATATTATCAATATCCTTGAACAGGGAGTTTTCTTGAACATATGGATAAAAAAAAGGATTCCAGCGGGAATCCTTTTACATTTCATTTAATATTTCACTTTTTAAGGTTTCAAAATAAGACTGATCAAACTTTTCATAATTATTGATTGTAGATAGGTTCACTCCATCATTTTCATATCTAGGAATAAGATGAACATGGAAGTGGAAAACGCTTTGAAGAGGCTGATCGTTATTATTTATTATATTTAACCCAATAGGCGAAAAAGCTTTTTTTAGTGCATTACAAATCTTTGGGACTACTTTAAAAACGTTGAAGATAGTGTCTTCATCTAAATCGTATACATTTCTTATATGTTTTTTTGGAATAATTAGAGTGTGTCCCTTTGTTCCTTGTGTTATATCGAGAAAAGCAAGGACATTATCGTCTTCATAGATTTTGTAGGCAGGAATTTCCCCAGCTACGATTTTACAAAAAATACAATCCATACTATTCCTCCTCATTAATTTCTTTAATTACTCTATAAATATCCTTCATACTTGAAAGCATAAAATCAGGTTTTACTTCTAGCAAATGATCTTTTCCTTTAAGGCACCATTCTACTCCTGCACTATAAATACCGGCATTCTTCCCAGACATAATATCTCCTTGGTTATCACCTATCATAATAGCGGTGTTATAAGCAGGGAAATGGCTTAATGCAGTTAACACTGGTTCCTTGTTTGGTTTTGGAAATTCGACATCATCAAGAGAAATAAAGACATCAAAATACTCTTGTAAATTGTAATGAGTAAAGCTTGGCCACGCAGCTATTTTAAACTTCGAAGTAACTATTCCTAAGTTATACCTTTTCGCAGATAAATCTTTTATAACCTCTTCTACTTCTGGATAAATTTCAAAGTTTCCTACCTCATAATCGACATAAAACTCGCGATATGAAGCTATCATTTCCAAAATAAGAGAAGGGTCGTCTGTATATTTTGAGTATGTTTCTTCTAACGTTGGCCCGATGAAAGTCAATATCGTATCCCTTGTCACGGATAAGTTTGGAAGATGCCTTTTAAAACTTGAATCAAAACTTCTAATTATAATTTCGTTTGTATCGATTAATGTGCCATCCAAATCAAACAGAATTGTATCTAATTTTTTCATAAAATCACCTGAAATCATTTTAACATAATTCATTTAAAAATAATAACTATATAAAAATAATTGAAAAATTATTAATATGTTGTAAACTATATTAGTTGGGAGTGATTTTATGGCAAACATAATCGAAGAATTAAAACAAAAAATTCATGGAAAAGGGCTAAAAATAGTATTTCCTGAATTAAAGGATAAAAGGATTTTAGAAGCTGCGTTGAAACTAAAGGAAGAAGGATTACTTATACCTGTCCTTATTGGAAATCGAAAGGATATTCCAAAAGGGTTTGATGTTTCAAACTGTGAAATAATTGATCCACTAGAATATTTAGAATTTGATCAAATGGTTAATAGTTTTGTAGACAGAAGAAAAGGGAAAGCCACAGTTGAAGCTGCAAAAACAATGCTACTAGATGGAAATTATTTTGGAACAATGCTTGTATACATGAATAAAGCAGATGGATTAGTTAGTGGAGCAACTCAATCTACAGCTAACACTGTAAGACCGGCTCTACAGATTATAAAAACAAAACCAGGGATATCTAGAACATTTGGGTATTTCTTAATGATAAGAGATGAAGAAAAGTACATTTTTGGGGATTGTGCAATTAATCCAAATCCAACCGCAGAGAGTTTAGCTGAAATTGCCGTTGAATGTGCAAAAGCTGCAGAAATGTTTGGAATTACTCCAAAAGTAGCTATGTTGTCTTTTTCTACAAATGGTAGTTCAGAAACAGATGAAAGTATAAAGATGGCTTTGGCTACTAAAATAGCTAAAGAAAGTAATTCGGGATATGAAATTGATGGAGAAATGCAATTTGATGCTGCTTTTGTTCCAAGCGTTGGAAATCGTAAGTATCCTGGAAGCCCCGTGGCTGGAAAGGCAAATACATTCGTTTTCCCAGATTTAAATTCTGGAAACATTGGATATAAAATTGCTCAAAGATTAGGTGGATTTGAAGCAATGGGTCCAATTCTAGCAGGATTAAACAATCCAGTAAATGATTTATCAAGAGGATGCAATATACAAGATGTATATAATACAGCTATAATTACTGCAGCTCAATCATTGAATCAATAATTTTTACAAGTTAATACTAAAAGACTATGAATAGTTGTTTCATAGTCTTTTTATATAAAAAAATATATGGTATAATATTTCTTGATAAGTAGGTGATAATATGAAAAGATGTCAAATTATTTATAACCCAGAAAGTGGTAAAAAAGATTTTGTTAATCGTCTTGATTATGTCACTTCTAGATTGAGTGAAGCTGGATATGTAGTAGATGTAGTTGCAACGCAAAGACCAAAACATGCCATTTCCTTGGTAAAATCAGCATGTAATGAAGAATATGACTTGCTTGTAATTTCTGGTGGAGACGGGACTATTCACGAATGTATTAACGGTTTAGCTGTTTCAAAATTTAAACCAAAAATTGGGTATATTCCCTCGGGAACTTCTTGCGATTTAGCAAGTTCATTAAAAATACCAAAAAATGTACCAAAGGCTGTTGACATCATTCTTGAAGGAACATCAGTAAAAATGGATATTGCAAAAAGCAATAATGGATACTTCATATACGTTGCTGCAATAGGAACATATGTTGATATTTCCTATGTTACTGATTCTATGCTTAAAAAGTATCTAGGCTATTTTGCATATTTAATAACAGGTATAAAAGAATTTTTCACTATTCCCATGATGAAGACAAAGATTGTTCATGATCATGGAACTATTAGAGGCTACTTTTCATTGATATTGGTTGTTAATTCAAAAAAAATAGCTGGGTTTGATTTCGTAAGTAAACCATCATTAGATGATGGAGAAATAGATGTTATAACATACAGGTATATTCCTTTGTTTAACAATTTGCTTTACTTTTTATCAGTTGCATTTGGGCCAAGAGTTTTACCTGGAGTTACAAGAATTAGAACTTCAAGACTAAAAATATATACAGATCATCATCATAAATGGAATATGGATGGGGAAGAAGCCAATTCTGGTAATTTAAACATTGAAGTAATAAGAAAAGCTATTGAGATTACAGTTAAACCCGAAATTAGAGATAAATACTTTAAAGGACAGTGATATAATGGAAAGTAGAAAAATAAAAAGCACGAAACAAAACCCTTCCTTATTAGGATTTGGGTGTATGAGATTTCCGACTATTGATGGAGAAATAGATAAAAAAGAAGCAAAAAGAATGATGGATTATGCTTATTCAAAAGGAGTAAACTATTTTGATACAGCATATCCTTATCATGGAGGTAAAAGTGAGATTGTTGTTAGAGATATTATATCTAATTTTGACAGAGAAACCTTTTATCTAGCTGATAAACTTCCTCTTTGGGATTGTAAGGTTGAAGAAGATATTGATAGAATATTTCATGAGCAACTTGAAAAATGTGGAGTAGATTATTTTGACTTTTATTTGATTCACGCTGTCAATAAACAAAGACTAACTCAAATGGAAGAAATGAAAGTCATTGAAAAACTTGAAAAGTACAAAAAAGAAGGAAAGATACATCGTATTGGATTTAGCTTTCATGATGATCTAGAGGCATTTAAACTCTGGGTAGACCTATATGAATGGGATTTTGTACAAATACAACTGAATTATATGGATGTCGAGCATCAACAAGGAATTGAAGGGTATAATATTCTTACTAAAAAGGGAATACCTGTAATAGTAATGGAACCAGTAAAAGGTGGAGGATTAGTGAAATTCAATGATAAAATTGAAGCACTATTCCTAGATAGAGATAAAGAAGTGTCAATTGCCTCTTGGGCTTTTAGATGGGTAGGTTCTCTTACAAATGTAAAAGTAATTCTTAGTGGAATGAGTACAATGGAACAAGTTGAAGATAACTTAAATACTTTTAATAATTTCATCCCATTAAATGAATCAGATAAAGACTTAATTAAAGTAGTGAGACAAGAAATTTTATCGTTATCTAAAGTTGATTGTACATCATGTAATTATTGCATGCCTTGTCCTCATGGAGTAAATATTCCAGGGAACTTTAGATTATTTAACAGTTATGCTATGTATGAAAATGTTGGCCATACCAGTTGGGCCTATGGCGACCTTGTAAAAGCCTCAATGTCGGCTAATTTCTGTGTTGATTGTGGAGAGTGTTTGCCAAAATGCCCTCAACAAATCGAGATTCCAACTGAATTAAGAAACATGATAGAGTACTTTGAAGAAAATGGCATTATTAAATAATAAAATTAACGATGTTGTGGTAGTTGAAGGCTATCATGACCTTGCTAAATTAAAGGCTATTTATAAAGACATTGATGTATACATAACAAATGGTAGCGAAGTGAGTGATAATACACTTAATGAATTGAAAAAACTAAATGAAACACGAGGAATAATTTTATTTTTAGATCCTGATTTTCAAGGGGAGAGAATAAGAAGAATAATTAATGATTATGTAGGACCAACTAAACATGCTTTTTTAAAGAAAAAAGACTGTATAAACAAGAACAAAACTAAAGTTGGAATTGAGCATGCAAATGGTGAAAAAATACAGACAGCATTAGAGTCATTTTTCATTGTAAAAAAAGTGATAAAATCAAGTATTACTTTGGGTGATTTGTACAAGTTAAATTTAATTGGAAAACCTAACTCAAAACATTACAGATTAGTAATAGGAGAAGAACTGGGAATTGGCTTAAATAATGGCAAAACGCTATTAAATAAATTGAACATGTTTGGGATTAAACTTGAACAGATAAATAAGATATTAGGGAAGTGATTTAATGTCAAAAATCGGAACAATTAATAGTACAAAAAGCACAATAAGTAAACATGATTTTCACATTAAAAAGAAGTTCGGACAAAACTTTTTAATTGATCAAAATATCTTGCATAAAATCGTACATATTCCTGATTTAACAGAAGACACTTTGGTTGTCGAAATTGGTCCTGGATTTGGAAGCCTGACAGAATATTTAATCAGCCATTCCAAACACGTTTTGGCATATGAAATCGATAAAGATTTAGTACCTATATTATTGGAGAATTTTTCAGATGAGAAATTAACTATAATAAATAAGGACTTTCTTAAATGTGATATTGATGATGATATAAATGCTCTAAATATAACATACGATAAAGCAGTTGTGGTAGCTAATTTACCTTATTACATTACTACACCAATAACTCTAAAGATTATTGAAGAATCCAGCATTATTAAACAAATGGTTTTAATGACACAACAAGAAGTTGCACAGAGAATCACTTCAAAGCCAAGTACAAAAGATTACAACTCACTAAGCATAGCGATTCAGTACAAAACTAATGCTACTATTGCTTTGAAAGTTCCGAGAACGGTTTTTATACCAGCGCCTAATGTAGACAGTGCAATTGTTAAACTAGATATAAGAGAAAACATTGAAAAGAAACCATTATCTGAAAAATTATTTTATGAGATAGTGAGATCGTCTTTCGCTCAAAGAAGAAAAACACTAGTAAACAATCTCCATAACAAATATGGGATTAGTAAAGTGGAATTGGCAGACTTACTTTCTCAAGCTGATCTAAATCCTCTAATAAGGGCTGAAAACCTAAGTGTGAGTGATTTTATTAACTTATCTGACATCTTATATTCAAACATGTAAAAACCATTTAAAACAGAATATATCTCTGTTTTTTTTGTTTATTTTTAAAGTGTGGTAAAATGATTGTGTGTCATAAAGACTCAATCGAGGTGATTGATTTGGTTAAAGAAAAGGCTTATGCAAAAATAAATTTATTTTTAAATGTTGTCAAAAAAAGATTTGATGGATACCATGACTTAGAAATGGTTATGGCAGCTATTGATTTATTTGATGTGTTAACTTTCCAAAATAATGACACAAATGAGATTATTATAAATTCTAATGTAGAGATAACAGATAGTATAGAGGAAAACATTGTATATAAAGTAGCGAAACTCCTGAAAACTAAATTCAATATTGATCAAGGGGTTTCTATCAATATTGACAAGAAGATTCCAATTTCAGGTGGGCTTGCAGGAGGTAGCGCTGATGCTGCAGCGACTTTTAGGGGATTAAACAAACTGTGGAAATTAAAAATGTCACTTAATGAAATGGCTAAAATTGGTATAGAGTTAGGTGCGGACATTCCATTCTGTATTTATAATAAGTTATGTATAGCACGAGGTAAAGGAGAAGAATTGGTATTCTTAGAAAACAAGTTGAAAACGCCAATATTACTTGTTTATCCTAATATTAAAATAAGCACAAAAGAGGTATTTAGTAAAATTAAAATAGAAGAAATCAAAGAACGTAAAATTAATGATATGACTTCAGCAATTTATAACAACAATTGCGATTTAATGATTAGAGAATTACATAATTCATTAGAATCCATAGCTTTTGAGATGGAACCTAAAATTAGAAAACTAAAGTCAGATATGATTGATTTAGGTTTAGATGGAGCCTTGATGAGTGGTTCTGGGTCATCTGTTTTTGGAGTCTCAAAAGATAAATTGAAACTACAACATGTGTATAAAATAATGAGCGAAGATTATTTTAAATTATTAACAAAAATTAGATAACATTAATTTAACTAAAAAAATATTAATTGTAACCGCTTTTAGCCTGTGGTATAATTTAAGTAGGAAAATCATGAATGCGAGGTGGTATGATGAATATAACAGATGTTAGAGTCAAAAAGTTTAATGGGCAGAACCGTTTAAAAGCAATTGCAGCAATAACTATTGACGAATGTTTTGTTGTTCATGAATTACGCATAATCGATGGAAAAGCAGGATTATTTGTTGCTATGCCTAGCAGAAAAATGCCTAATGGAGAGTTTAAGGATGTAGCACATCCTATAAATCAAGAAACTCGAAATACTATCGAAGCTGCAGTAATTGAAGCTTATAATTTACTGGAAGAAGAATAAATCAGCATATAAATGCAACTTTTTGTAAAGTTGCATTTTATTTTTGCTTTTTTTGGGGTATGATGTTACTGTAACGTGTACTATAAATAAAAATTCAATTGGAGGTCTTTTTAGATGGCAGTCTTAGAAGGTGTAAAAGTAAAATTATTTAGTTTAAGTGCTAATAGAAAATTAGCGGAAGAAATTTCTAAATTTTCAGGAATTCCACTTAGTAAAATTGATTTAGAACGTTTCGCTGATGGCGAAATCGGTGTAAATTTAGAAGAGACAGTTAGAGGGCATCATGTATTTTTAGTTCAACCAACTCATGATCCTGTAAATGAAAACATTATGGAATTACTTATTACAATTGATGCAATGAAAAGAGCTTCTGCGAAGAACATTAACGTAATAATGCCTTATTATGGATATTCAAGACAAGATAGAAAAACAAAATCTAGACAACCAATTTCAGCGAAACTAGTAGCAAACCTGTTAGAAGTAGCTGGGGCTACAAGAGTTATCGCAATGGATTTACACGCTGCTCAAATCCAAGGATTCTTCGATATCCCAATTGATAATTTCAGAGCAATGCCGATATTAGTAGAATACTTCAAGAACAAAAACTTTCAAGATGAACTAGTAGTTGTTTCTCCAGACCATGGAGGAGCAGTAAGAGCTAGAAACATGGGAGAATACTTGAATTCTCCTATAGCTATAATAGATAAAAGAAGACCTAAACCAAATATAGCTGAAGTAATGGGTATAGTTGGAGAAGTTGAAGGTAAAATCGCAATTATTGTTGATGACATAATAGATACAGCTGGAACAATAACGTCTGCCGCTGTTGCATTAATGGAAGCAGGGGCTACGAAAGTATATGCTTGTTGTACGCATCCACTTCTTTCTAAACCGGCAATTGATAGAATAAACAACTCTCCTTTAGTGGAAGTTGTATGTACTAATACAATTCAATTACCACTCTTTAAAAAATCTCCTAAGATTGTGCAACTTAGCATAGGAAATCTTTTAGCACAGGGAGTTTTAAACATATTGGGTGACAAACCTTTAAGTAGTTTATTTGAGTACAAAGGCAAAGTAAAAAAATATGAATAAGTAAAGTAGATACTGCGAAAGTATCTACTTTTTTTTGTAAAAAATGGTATAATATTTATTGGAGGTGGAACGATGGAAATATATATAATATCACTACTTGGAGTAGCAATTATTCTTTTAATCATTATACTTATTGTTAATTTAAGAAAAGGTAATAGCTCCAATGAAAACATCATTGATGAGATAAAAGAAAATCTTAAGGAAGAAAACTATAAAATTTCTACCACTATTGTAAGAGAATATGGAGACTTAAAAGGGTATTTAGAAAAATCAATTGGCGATGGAAATAAAGAGACAAATAAAGATCTAAACGAATTTAAAGAAGGATTGAATAAAAATATACTCGATAGTTTTAATGCTCTTAATATAAAGATAGAAGAACAAATGGAAAGAATCAATAAGAAAGTGGAATACCGCTTAAGTGAGGGATTTGATAAAACTAACAAAACCTTTACCAGCATCGTAGAAAGACTTTCAAAAATAGATGAAGCACAGAAGAATATAGAGAAGTTATCAACAGATGTTGTCTCTTTGCAAAACGTTTTAACAGACAAAAAAACCAGAGGGACTTTCGGAGAAGTGCAATTAAATCACATCTTGGTTTCGATTTTTGGAGAGAATAATGAAAAGATATTTAAAACACAAGTAACATTATCAAATGGAAAAATTGCAGACGCACTATTACATATCCCTGATCCAATGGGAGATTTAGCAATAGATTCTAAGTTTCCACTAGAAAATTATCAAAGAATGGTAGACCGAGACTTAAATGAAACACTTAGAAATGAAGCAACAAAGAAATTCAAGTCAGATTTAAAGAAACATGTCGATGATATATCATCTAAATATATTATTCCAAATGAAACTAGCGATCAAGCAGTTATGTTTGTCCCTGCTGAGGCAATATTTGCTGAACTAAATGCATATCACCAAGATATTATTGAGTACGCACAGAAAAGAAAAGTATGGATAGCTTCACCAACTACTTTAATGAGTTTTCTAACTACTGTACAGGTATTATTGAAAAACTTAGAGCGTGACAAATTCTCAAAAGAAATTCAAGAGCAACTTATTAAATTAGGCGTTGAATTTAATCGTTATCAAGAAAGATGGGATAAACTGTCAAGAAGCATTGATACTGTTGGAAAAAGCGTTAAAGAAATACATACAACAAGCAGTAAAATCGGTAAAACATTCAAAGATATTTCAAATGTAAAAGATATTGAATCTCTAGGGATAGAGGAACTAGAGTAAGAAAATATTGACAATTAATATGAATTTGATACTATATATGTATAAACGATGATTGGACAAGTAATACTTAAAACTGTATTAAGCGATTCTAGGGTGGTGAAAGCTAGATTATAAGATAAGTATGAATAACACCATGAGTGATGGAAGAATTAAGTAGAACCATCCGTATTCCTGCGTTAAAGGATTGAGTGCTTTTGAATTAAGGTGGTACCGCGGAAATATTTTCGTCCTTGAACGTTTGTTTGAGGGCGTTTTTTATTATAAAAAGGAGTGATGAATTTGAAAACAACAGTAAAAGAACTCTATAGTAAATATTTAGAGTTAGATCAACAAGAAGTAACACTATATGGTTGGATTAGAAATAATCGAGCCCAAAAAGAGTTTGGATTTATTGATTTGAATGATGGAACATTTTTTGAAACAATTCAAGTAGTTTATGAAAGTGAATTTCTTGATGATTTTAAAGATGTTCAAAAATACAGAGTCGGTAGTTCAATAAAAGTTACTGGTATTTTAGTGAACACTCCTAAAATGAAGCAACCATTTGAAATTAAATCAAGACAGATTGAATTGCTCGGCGATTCTCAGGAAAACTATCCAATACAACCTAAGAGACATTCAAGAGAGTTTTTAAGGGAAAACGCACACTTAAGACCTAGAACAAACTTGTTTTCAGCTGTATTTAGAGTGAGAAGTTTGTTGAATCATGCTATACATGTTTTCTTTCAAGACAGAGATTTTATACATGTTGCAGCTCCGTTAATCACTGCAAGTGATGCTGAGGGTGCTGGTGAAACATTTAAAGTAACTACATTAGATTTAAAAAATATACCGCGAGATGAAAATGGAGAAATTGAATATAAAAAAGACTTTTTTCAAAAGAAGGCTAACTTAACAGTATCTGGGCAACTACAAGCTGAAGCATTTGCTCTTGCCTTTAAAGATGTTTACACATTTGGACCAACATTTAGAGCAGAAAACTCAAATACAACTACTCATGCAAGTGAATTTTGGATGATTGAACCTGAAATTGCATTCGCAGATATCCACGATGATATGCAACTAGCTGAGGACATGGTTAAATTTGTGATAGAGTATGTTATAAATAAAGCTCCAAAGGAGATGGAATTCTTTAATAAATTTGTACAAAAAGGATTATTGGATAAGCTAAAACAAGTTGTTTCCAGTAATTTTGTTAGGATCACACATAAAGAAGCAATAGATGTTCTTATAAACTCAAAAAAATCATTTGACAATAAACCAGAACATGGAAAAGACCTTTCGACCGAACACGAAAAGTATCTAGTTGCTCATTTTGATGGTCCAGTTTTTGTTATTGATTGGCCAAAAGATATTAAAGCCTTCTATATGCGCTTAAATGACGATAATGAAACAGTAGCTGCTATGGATTTACTTGTTCCAGGTAGTGGGGAATTAATTGGTGGAAGCCAAAGAGAAGAAAGACTAGAATATTTAGAAAAAAGAATGGATGAAATGAATGTTCCTAAGGAAGATTTATGGTGGTATTTGGATCTCCGTAAGTACGGTGGTTGCAAACATGCTGGATTTGGCCTTGGATTTGATAGAATGTTGATGTATATTACTGGTGTTGAAAATATTAGAGATGTAATTCCTTTTCCTAGAACACCTAGAAATTGCGAATTTTAAACAAAAAAAAGAGAATCTCGAGAGATTCTCTTTTAAAATGTAATTATTTTTTTGTTAATTTCATTGTTTCAGCTATAGTAGCTGTTAATCCAGTAATTCCTTGTAAGTCAGAAGGTACTATTAATGTATTAGATTGGCCGTTTGCTACATCAATCATAGCTTTGTAAGCTTCTAAACGTAAGAATGCTTCATCTGCTCCAGCTTTTTTGATTACTGCAATACCTTTTGCAGTTGCCTCTTGTACTTCAATAATCGCTTGGGCTTTACCTTCGGCTTCTTTAATTCTAACTTGTTTTTCACCTTCGGCTTTTAAGATTTGAGATTCTTTTTGGCCTTCTGCAGATAAGATTGCAGCTCTTTTTTCACCTTCAGCAATTAAAATAGATTGACGACGTTCACGTTCTGCACGCATTTGTTTTTCCATTGCTTCACGGATATCTTTTGGCGGAATGATGTTTTTAACTTCTACACGGTGAATTTTGATTCCCCATGGATCTGTTGCTTCATCTAAAATGATTCTCATTCTACTGTTGATTAAATCACGAGAAGTAAGTGATTCATCTAATTCAAGTTCACCGATAATATTACGTAATGTTGTAGCTGTAAGGTTTTCAATTGCTCTCATAGGGTTATGAACTCCATAAGTAAACAATTTTGGATCTGTTACTTGATAAAATACAACTGTATCTATTTGCATAGTAACATTATCTTTTGTGATAACTGGTTGCGGTGGAAAATCCACTACTTGTTCTTTTATTGAAACTTTTTTAGTAATTCTGTCAATGAATGGAATAATGAAGTGTAATCCCACTGATAATGTTTGGTGATAAGCACCTAATCTTTCAATAACAAAGCGATTTGCTTGTTGAACAATTGTAAATGCTGAACCAATAAATATTAATATTAATATTCCTAATATAATTAATGCGATATATCCAAATGTCATAATAATCCTCCTTATATCTTTCTTATTTTATTTTTAAAACGGGTAACTTATTCCTGTAAATCTCAGTTCTGTATCAGATAGGTAGTCTCTAATTGTTTTCTTCTTCTTAGTAAACAAGATAAGACCAATATCTATTGCGATTCCTGCAGAGAAAGTGAAAAGCCAAAAAACAGGTTTCCATAAAAACTCTCTTAATAATAATGTGAACCATGTTATTTTACCATACAATTCAATTTTCATGAATCTTCGTCCAAATGTTTGGCCTTTTAAAATTAAATTGTAGAAGTAATTAATAATGCTATAACTAATAAAGAAATATAAAACTACATTTAGGTAATAAGCCAATATCATTGAACTATAATCCGCGTTAACAGTATTGAAGTCTTCTCTTAAATCGGTTGATAATGTAGTGTACTCTTCAGAAGTTATTGTATTGATGTCTCTTTGTTCTTTTAAATCTTTAGATGTTAATATAAATTCTTTAGCAGTTATTGTTTCATTGTCAAGTTGTACTAATAAATCTACCAATGATGTTGCATATTCTTCGGGAGTTATTTTTTCAATGTCTCTTTGTTTCCCTAAATATGAAAGTGAATTGTAATAAATATCTAAATTTTCTTGGTAAATCGCGAAATCTTCTTCGTAATCTGGATATTCTGATTTTAGTAAATCACCTACGAATAAAGAAAGTAATAAGCTTAATGTTAAAATTATTGGCATAGTATCTACTAAAAAGGCAGTTAAGCGTCTAAAAAACCCTACTCTCATGAAATCTTATCAACAATAAGTTTTACGCCTTCAATAGCAAGAACTTCTACTTTCTCATCAATCATGATATCTTCTTCTACTGATGAAATAGCTAGCCAAAACTTACCATCAATTTTTACTTCTCCTCGTTCACCTACGTTAATATCTTTGGTACAAATTGCAACTTTTCCAACTAGCCTATCGGTGTTGGTGCTTATTACATTTGTTTTAAGATAATTTTTAACAATAGGTCGAACACTTACTAATAATAACACTGAAACTATAACGAATGCAATTATTTGTCCGATAGGGTGTAATCCTACCAAAGCTAAAATGAAAGCAATTAGTCCACCAGCACTAAACCAAATACTAGTTAAATCCATCGTGTTAATCTCAATTAGTGCAGCCAATATAATAACTGCAAACCATACGATAATCATAATATCTGCCATAATTACACCTCCGGTTGATTCAGATCAATAATTAATGCTGAATCATGTTTGCTCCATTGAGTTTTAAATTTAAAAGACTTATTATCTCCTAAATCTACTCCAACTAATGTAGCAATCTCTTTCATGAATTTTTTGTTGCATACCCTAGCATAACTAGGTTTTACTGTAATCTTATGTCTTTTTTCTTCTGGAATTGCACCCAAATCATTTTCATCTTTAGAGATTGGCTTAACAGCGATCTTTTTTGAGCCAGGATCAAGTCCTAATAAAACGCTGAAAGCATGATCAAAATGAGAACTAGCTGATTTGTTAAGTGTAATATTTGATTCATACAATGTAGCTACGCCATCATTTGGTTTTTTTGATGCCCATTCAAATGACATAATTTCACCTCCTAAATAATTTTTATAACCGTTATATCATTATTATACCTTGTAATAAGAAAAAATACAAGAAAATTATTTTTAATTATTTATTTTTACTTGAGGTTATGTATTATAATAATTATAATCGCTGTTAGGAGTGTTATCTGTGGAAAAAAATAACAATATCAGTTTTGAAAAAAGCATGTTGAAGAATTATAAAAAAGCTATTTGGAGTAAGTTCACTAAAGGAATTAGAAAATATAGTTTGATTGAAGATGGAGATAAAATTGCTGTAGCAATGAGTGGGGGAAAAGACAGTCTTTTACTTGCAAAATTGTTCCAAGAATTAAAAAAACATCCAAAAATGGACTTTGAAATTGAATTTATTACTATGGACCCAGGATTTAATGCTGAAAACTTAAACCTTATTATAAAGAATTCTAATTACCTTGATATCCCTATTAATATCGAGAAATCAAATAACTTTAACATAATTGAAAGTATAGCTAAGGACAACCCTTGTTATTTATGTGCAAGGATGCGAAGAGGGTTTCTATATAATATGGCCAAAGAAAGAGGATGTAACAAACTTGCTCTAGGGCATCACTTTGATGATGTAATAGAGACAACTTTGCTAAATGTGCTTTATGCTGGAACATTTGAAACAATGCAACCTAAGGTAAAAAGCAAGAATTTTGAAGGGATAGAACTAATTAGACCAATGTACTTAATACATGAACAAGATATAATTGATATTATGAAAGAAAATAATATTGAAACAATGGGATGTGGCTGTGAAATAGCGACATGTAATGTCTCAAGTAAAAGACAGGAAATAAAGAAACTAATAAAAGAAATGAAACTAAAATCTAATGATATTGACAAAAATATCTTTAGATCAGCTGAAAATGTAAATTTAGACAATATAGCAAGATGGAAAAAAGATGGTAAGGAATTTAGTTCATATAAAAACTTAGATGATTAAATACTTTGCCAAGGATGTACAATTGGCGCGAGATAAGTATAGAAACGATGGAAAAGGAAATCAATCCAAATCAAAAAAATTATGAAAGAACAAATATAAAAGTCTATCAACATTTTGATAGACTTTTTTGTTTGATAAAATGTAATTGAATTATTTTCCTAAACAGAATTTAGAAAACAATTCATCTAAAAGACTTGTTGATGATGTGTCTCCAATGATTTCACCTAAAGTGCTCCAAGCGTTTTTCAAATCAATTTCAACCATATCAATTGGCAACGAGTCTTTTATTGCTTTAATTGAATCAACTAAAGATTCCTTTGTTTCTTTTAGTTTTCCTATATGTCTTGCATTAGATATATATGTTAAATCTGTTAAATTAACCTCTCCACTAAAAAACATTTGTTTTATCATTAATTCAATATCTTCAATTCCTGTTTTATGAAGAGCACTAACTGCTATTGTGTGATCGAAATTGTGATATAGTTCTTTGTCTAAATCAGTTTTATTAATGATTATAATTCTCTTCTTCTCTTTTGTAAGTTCAAGCAGCTTTTCGTCATCTTCTGATAGAGTTTGATTATTATCTAAGACAAACAGTATTAATTCAGCCTCATTTATAACAGATTTAGCTTTGTCTATACCGATTCTTTCAATGAAATCATCTGATTCTCTAATTCCGGCAGTATCTATTAGATTTAGGATTATTCCACCTATATTTATACTACCTTCTACAATATCTCTTGTTGTACCTTTGATTTCTGTTACAATAGCTTTATCTTCTCGTAAAAGAGCATTTAGCAGACTTGACTTACCTACATTGGGTTTTCCTATTATTGCTGTTTTGACACCATCTCTGATGACTTTTCCATAACTTGCTTTCTCGAGCAAGTCATTAATTTTAGTCAGAAGTTTTTCAATTCTTGGTTTTATGATACTATTTGATAGTTCAATTACATCTTCATACTCTGGGTAATCTATATTCACTTCAATATGAGCAATTATATTCAATAAATCAGTTCTTAAATCAACAACAAGTTTATAGATATCTCCGTCTAATCCTTTATTAGCCAAAGTAAGACTTAAATCTGATTTTGCATTTATAATATCCATGACAGCTTCTGCTTGTGTTAAGTCGATTCTACCATTTAAAAATGCTCTTTCAGTGAATTCACCTGGATTAGCACTTCTTGCTCCTTCAAATAATAAGACTTCTAAGATTTTATTTGCTACATAAACACCACCGTGGCAATGTATTTCGACAATATCTTCAGTAGTAAAGGTTTTTGGCGCTTTAAAAACAGTAATTAATACTTCATCAATATTTTTACTGTTGTAGAATATATGTCCATAATGAACTGTGTGAGATTTAACAGTTGATAAATCTGGACCTTTGAATAATTTGTTTGCGATTGCTATTGAATCTTTCCCACTCAGTCGCACAATGCTGATAGCGCCTTGTCCTAATGCAGAAGAGATTTGAGCGATTGTATCTGTTATCATAAATATCACCTAATTTATTATATCACAATCTTAATTTTTATAGTATAATACTTCTAGGTGATAAAATATGAGATCAAAAAAAGGATTTAAGTATTATGGATTTGTGTTTATTTTTTCTACATTGGCTCTAGCAGTCTATGTTTTATATTTAACGATTACTGAAGGTAATTTTGATATTGATATGGTTCTTTCTCTATTAACAGTACCATTTATGTTTACTATACTTCTTTATATTTTTGATAAAGTATTTGATAAGATATTCAAACCAAAAAGTAAAGGGGAAGAAACCGAATTTAAAACGTATTTAGCAACAGTGGGTAAAGCAATTGATGATAATTGTGATTTTAGCATTGAAGATTATCGTAGATTAAGAGCAAATCAAGGATTCCAAAAATCATTAGAACAAGTCTATAGAATTTTAAAAGATGGAGAATCAGAAGAGATTAGTTTTGGCTTCATGGAGAAGAAATTTAAAAAAGATAGTAATGAATTTATTGCTTTATCAGTGGTAATAAGTGAAGTTAAACAAATGATAGAAAATTCTTGAAAAGACTATTAAAAACAGTCTTTTTGTTTTATAATAGAGTTACATTCCAAAAATATTAAAAGAGGTGGCAAAACATGGCTTACAAGGCATTATATCGTACTTATAGACCGGCAACATTTGATGAAATTGCTGGACAAGAGCATATAACAAGAACTTTTAGAAATGCATTAAAAAATAATAAGATTGCACATGCATATTTATTTAGTGGACCAAGAGGAACTGGTAAAACATCTATAGCAAAAATAATAGCTAAAGCTGTAAACTGTGAACATGCTCCTGTTGAAAATCCATGTAATGAATGTGATATTTGTCGTGGAATAGAAGATAACTCTATCAGTGATGTTATTGAAATCGATGCCGCAAGTAATAACGGAGTAGACGAAATAAGAGAAATAAGAGATAAAGTGAAATATTTACCAGGAGTAGGAAAATATAAAGTATATATAATAGATGAGGTACACATGCTTAGTACAGGTGCTTTTAATGCGCTTTTAAAGACATTGGAAGAACCACCAAAACACGTGATTTTCATACTAGCAACTACAGAACCTCATAAAATACCAGCGACAATTCATTCTCGCTGCCAAAGATTTGACTTCAGAGGAGTTAGTGTCCCTGATATGATCGCAAGATTGAATACTATTGTCAAAGAAGAGAATATTTCTGTTGAAAAGGAAGCTTTAAAAGTTATAGCTGAAAGTGTAGAAGGCGGAATGAGAGACGCAATTAGTCTTTTAGACCAAGTTGTATCTTATTCTGATGAAAAAGTTTCAGTTCAAGATGTTCATGCTATAAAAGGAACAGTATCGAATGAAAAATTATTAAATATTGCAAATGCAATATATGAAAATGATGCAGTAGAAGCCATTAGACAACTTGATGAGTTGGTTATTCTTGGAAAAGAAGCACCAAGACTTGTTGATAATCTCATTAAATTTTTTAGAGATTTATTAATCTTTAAGAATATTAATACGGATGATAAAGATCAATTGATTTTTTCAGATCCATTGTTTATAGATTTATCGAAAAAATTAAGCAATAATATGATTTTCTTCTATATTGAAGCTCTTAACAATGCTCAAAACGATATGAAGTGGGCAAGCAACTCTAAACTATTTATGGAGTTAGCTTTAATTAAGATGGTAGACAAAGTCGAAAAACAAGAAATTGTTTTTGAAGAAGAAATTAGATTTTTAAAAGAAGAAATTAAAGTACTGAGAGATAAATTAGACTCAGGCGAATTAAATTTATCTCAAAAACAGGATTCAAAACCAGATAAAGAAGAAAACATTGAAGTCGATAAACAAAAAGTAGAGGATATCCCCTCTTTCAAACCAGAAGGTAAAGATGAACCAGAAATTATAAAACCTATTTTAGAAGAGAAAAAAGAAATTAAGATAGAAGATGTTGTCGATGAACACACAGTCGATGAACACATTGCAAATGAAAAACCATTATATACAGAAGAAGATATTGAAAAAGTTGAAGAGGAAGAACCTGAGGAAGTTAACTTATTTAATACAGTTACAGAAGAAAGCAAGGAAAAACCAGTTGAGCCTTATTCAACATATGATATTAGATATGTTGAAAATATATTAAATAATGCAAACAGAGAAGTTAAGATTTCAATGAATATGAGATGGTACGATATTGAGAGAAATGCAATTAAAGAAAATCTATCATATTCTAAAATGATTACTGAAGGTAGACTAGTTGCTACTGATGGAAAAATGATAATTATTGAATATGTATCCCCTTCTATATGTAATAGGATGATGAAACCAGAGATTAAAGAGAAGGTAATTGAAATCTTAAGTGATTTCTATAATAAGAAAATCGATTTCTTAGCCTTGCCAAAGGTTGTTTGGGAAGAAAAGTCTCAAGAATTCATTCAAAAGTGGAAAAAAGGGGAGGCAAACATAAAACTGTCGGCTATCAAACATCCAAGTTTGAAAGAAATGCCTACAATTAACCGCGAAATTGAAGATATGACACCAGATAGCGTTAAAGAAGCTATTAGTCTATTTGGATCAGATTTAGTTAAAATAAAAAAAGGAGAATAAAAATGAATCCAGGAATGATAAAGAAATTACAAAAAATGCAAAAAGATATGGTTAAAGCCCAACAAGAGCTAGAAGCTTCTACTTTTTATGGTAGTGCTGGAGGACAATTAGTTAAAGTCGAGTTTACTGGAGATAAAAGAATGAAAAACCTTAGTATAGATCCTGAATCAATTGAATTTCCTGAAGATTTAGAAATGTTACAAGACACAATCATTTCAGCAATAAATGATTGTATTAAAAAAATAGATGAAGAAACAGAAAGTGTAATGTCAGAATTCACTGGTGGAGGAATGCCAGGCTTATTTTAAGGAAGTGATTAGATGAGATATCCAGATGCAATAGACAAATTAATCGAAGCATTAAGGAAATATCCAGGTGTTGGAAAAAAAACAGCTGAAAGATATGCCTTGTATACAGTAAACAGATTAACTGATGAATCAATAGATGAAATTGTTGATGCATATTTAAAAATAAAGGATGATATTTTTAAATGTCCTATTTGTGGAAATATTACAGATACTGATCCATGTTATATATGTAAAGATCAATCAAGAGACAAAAGTATTATTATCGTTGTTGAAGATGCAAAAGACGTAATAGTGATGGAAAAAACAAATAAATATCATGGACTCTATCATGTATTAAATGGTGCAATTTCTCCAAGTGATGGAATTGGTCCAGAAAATATAAATATCAAAGGATTACTTGAAAGACTTAAAGAAGAAACTATAAAAGAAGTTATTTTAGCAACTAATTTAAGTAATGAAGGTGAAACCACTGCACAATACATAGATAGGCTATTAAAAGATTCAACTATCTTAGTGACTAGAATTGCTCACGGTATCCCTGCAGGGGGGAATATCGAATACGCTGATGAAGTAACTATCACAAAAGCATTAGAGGGAAGAAGAAAACTGTAAAAAAAATAAAAAACTGAAATAAATCTAAAAATTCATAATTTTTTCACATGTTTTTTGTTATAATAAGAATGACGTTATAGAAAGGTGGTAATTTTATGCAAGGTATTTTAGATACAATTGAGGGATTAATTCCTATGCAAGACATTATAGATTATGGATTTGATTTTATTAATAACTTAGGAATCATCGAACAAGTAGTGGGACTTTTGGTGCTTGCTATTGTTGTAGTACTTGGTACTTTCGAGCTAGTTAAGAAGCTTTCTAAGATTCTTATAGTAGTTCTCATATTGGGTGGATTATGGTTTTTATACAGCGGAGGATTCTTGGACGGTATTATTGGATGATAAAAAGACGAAAGTTTTCGTCTTTTTTATTTATAAAAATTATAGGTTGTTTTTGAAAGAGTTTGTTCAAAATTTAAATATATGTTTTTTATAAAAATGTATTTAAAAGTAACCGTTTTTATAGTATAATGTAGTGTTAAAAAACTTTATGACTTAGGAGAGATAGAATGGAAATAAAATTACAAAATATTACAAAAATATTTGTTCAAAAGGACAAAACTGAGGTTATTGCAGTTAATGATTTAGATATTGTTATACCTTCAGGAAAACTTATTGGACTTTTAGGACCAAGTGGTTGTGGAAAATCAACAACTTTGTACATGATTGCTGGGTTACATGAACCAAATAGTGGAAGAATATTTTTTGGTGATGAAGATGTAACAGATGTTGCACCTGAAGATAGAGGAATAGGACTTGTATTTCAAAATTATGCTTTATATCCGCATATGACAGTAAGACAAAACATTATGTTCCCTCTTGAGAACATTAAAGTACCTAAAGCTGAAGCGATTGTAAGAGCTCAAGAAATGGCTGATTTAGTTGGTATTGGTGATTTAATGGACCGTAAACCTAAACAATTATCTGGTGGACAACAACAACGTGTAGCGATTGCTAGAGCACTTGTTAAAAAACCAAGAGTTTTACTATTAGATGAACCACTAAGTAATTTAGATGCTCGTTTAAGATTGCAAACTCGTGAAGAAATCAAACGTATTCAAAGAGAAACAGGGATTACTACAATTTTTGTAACGCATGATCAAGAAGAAGCTATGAGTATTAGTGATGAAATTGTATTAATGGAGCTTGGAGTTAAACGACAAGTTGGAGTACCTCAAGATGTTTATGACAAACCTGAAAACTTATTTGCGGCTAAATTCCTAGGAACTCCACCTATTACTATCTTTGAAGGACAAATAAAAGATAAAGAAGTAATATTACATGGAAAAGTTATTGGAAAAAGAAAAGGAAAAGATGCAATGTCATTAAGTTAAGAAAAAGAAGATTGATCTTCTCACACATTATTGTGAGGGGGTCTTTTTATTTTGTGTTTTTTTCACTTTTTTTTAGTTTTTTTCATAAAAAG
>Ga0208647_1000078_pt1 | contig 42542 bp, 42 predicted proteins | sample AntAceMetag02UKA_FD_184765 | JGI IMG/M metagenome (GOLD analysis project Ga0208647, IMG submission 184765) | Saline lake microbial communities from Ace Lake, Antarctica - Antarctic Ace Lake Metagenome 02UKA (SPAdes) (version 2) | ecosystem: Environmental > Aquatic > Non-marine Saline and... | reverse complement strand
CGGATCGATGGCTTCCAGTACTTCATCGGTGTCGAGGTGCCCGGGCAGAGGCAACTGAACGATATATCCCGTCACCTCTGGGTCAGAGTTGAACTGAGCAATAGCTGCCAGTACTTCTTCCCGGGTAGCCGTGGCGGGGAGGTCTTTTCGGAAGGAGGCAATCCCCACCTCTTCGCAATCGCGGTGTTTTCCCGCCACATACCATTGTGATCCCGGGTCATCCCCCACCAGCAGGGTGCCAAGACCAGGCATTATTCCCTGCGCCTTGAGTGCCTCGACTCTCGCCCGGAGTTCGTGCTTGATCTCCGCAGCGACAGCCACTCCATCCAAGCGCTGTGCAACCACGCGCTACCCCAGTTCGGGATAGAGAGGCCAGGCACTCGTCAGGTCGTTGACCCTCTGTTGAAGAGCTGGAACATCGGGACTGGGCATCAAAGTGTGAGCGATGATGTCAGCGACTTCGTGGAATTCGGTGTCACCAAATCCTCTGGTGGCAAGCGCTGGAGTTCCAATTCTCACACCGGAGGTGACCATGGGGGGCCTGGGGTCAAAAGGAACCGCATTGCGGTTCACGGTGATTCCGACCGTGTGGAGAAGGTCCTCTGCTTGCTGTCCATCCAGTGGCGAGTTCCTCAAATCCACCAGGGCTAGGTGCACATCGGTTCCCCCGGTCAACACGTCCACTCCGGCACTCTTGGAATCTTCAGATACCAGGCGAGCAGCAATCGCCTGGGCTCCTCGGATAGTGCGTTCCTGACGGTCTGTGAACTCTGGTTCCATCGCCAACTTGAACGCGATTGCTTTGGCGGCAATCACGTGCATCAGTGGGCCACCCTGCTGGCCGGGGAACACTGCGGAGTTCAGCTTCTTGGCCAGTGTCTCGTCGCGGCTGAGGATAAGACCCGACCGCGGTCCGCCGAGGGTTTTGTGGACGGTGGTGGACACAACATCGGCGTGGGGCACGGGGCTGGGGTGGAGGCCCGCAGCAACCAGGCCAGCGAAGTGAGCCATATCGACCCACAGGTAGGCACCCACTTCATCGGCAATGGCGCGAAACGCTGCGAAATCTGACTGGCGGGGATACGCCGACCAGCCCGCGATGATGACTTTGGGCTTGTGCTCGAGAGCTTTGTCTCTCACCACATTCATGTCGATTAAGAACGTTTCGGGGTCAACCCCATACGAGGTGGCGTTGTATACCTTGCCCGAAAAGTTCAGGCGCATCCCGTGGGTAAGGTGGCCACCGTGGGCGAGCTCCAGACCAAGAATGGTTTCACCGGGTTGGGCTAACGCGTGCAGAACGGCAGCGCTTGCGCTGGCACCGGAGTGAGGCTGGACGTTGGCGTAGGCGGCGCCAAAAAGCTTCTTCGCGCGGTCGATAGCGAGGTTTTCGGCGATATCAACGAATTCGCACCCACCGTAGTAACGCTTTCCCGGATATCCTTCGGCGTATTTGTTGGTCAAGACGCTGCCTTGGGCTTCCAGGACAGCGTGCGGGACAAAGTTTTCGCTGGCAATCATCTCTAGCGTGGAGCGCTGACGCCCGAGCTCCTTGTCCAACACTTCTTGGATCTCGGGGTCAAGCTCAGCGAGTTTCTGGCTCATGGTGTTCATGGGTTTCTCCCTTGCGTATAGAAATGGGGGGTTGTCCACTAGGCCCAGGCGCACGGCCAGCACACATTCTTTACGCTCCCCGATGGTGATCCACCTTCGCGCCAGTTGCGTCCCACCAGCTTACCCACAGCGCGGGTGGGAAGTCCGTGGACCCTCTGGGAAGGGGGCTCTACACTAGGCACGTGCAGGAAACCTTGTCCCACTTCATCATCACCCTCGCGTGTGATGACCAACCAGGCATTGTCCACGCGGTCAGTGGCGCCCTGGTTCAGGCTCACGGCAACATCACGGAGTCCCAGCAGTTCTCGAGCGACGACACGGGCCGCTTTTTCATGCGCCTTCAGGTTGAAACCGCCTCCTCCTTCGAGGATGTCTCAGCCGCACTCGCCCCCGTGATCAAAAAATATGGCCTGACCGCTGAGGTCAATACGCTGGGTCGGCCGCTTCGGACATTGGTGCTGAGCTCTAAGGCCAGTCACACCCTCACTGACCTCTTAGTACGCCAGCGCGATGGCCACCTGTCCATCACCATCCCCCTGGTGATGTCCAACCACGATGCCCTCGAACCGCTCGCGTCGTTTTATGGCGTCCCGTTTTGGTCTCAGCCCATTTCTTCCGAAAAAGACAAGGCGTCGTTTGAGAATCATCTTCTCGACATGGTCGAGCAGATGGACATTGAGCTTGTGGTGTTGGCCCGATACATGCAGGTGTTGAGCCCACGCGTGTGTGATGCTCTCGAGGGCCGCGCTATCAACATCCATCACTCGTTCTTGCCGGGATTCAAGGGGGCCGACCCGTATCGTCAAGCCCACGAACGCGGCGTCAAACTCATTGGAGCCACCGCTCACTTTGTCACCAGCGATCTCGACGAGGGTCCCATCATCGAGCAAAACGTGATGCGAGTGAATCATTCCCAATCACCTGAGGAACTGAAGGCGACCGGTCAGGATGAAGAATCTCGCACGCTAACCCAAGCGGTGCGGTGGTTTTCCCAACACCGCATCATGGTGGATGGCGTCCGCACCATCATCTTTAACTAGTTGAGGCCCCGGTTTCCCGGGGCCTCAAGCTTAGATTTTCGTTATGCGCACTTGCAGAGCTCGTCTGGCGCGTAACCAGCCAAGGCCTCGTCAATGTGCTCTCCGCAGCCAGTCCAGGTGACCTTGCTGCAACGGTTACAACGCGCTGGGCTACACACGATGGTTCTCCTTAGGTGTTGAGGTTCTCACGACCCGTTCAGTATATACCCCTGGGGGTATTAGGACTATCCGCCGAGACGTTGGCTGAGGTTCTGATCCAGTGTGGCGAGGAACCCCTCTGTTGTCTGCCAGGTTTGGTCGGGACCCACCAGCAAGGCCAGGTCCTTCGTCATCGCTCCTGCTTCGACGCTTGTGATCACAACGTCTTCCAGGGTGTGGGCAAAATCAATCAGAGCCTGGTTGCTATCGAGCTTTCCGCGGTGCATAAGGCCCCTCGTCCAGGCAAAGATGGACGCGATTGGGTTGGTCGAGGTGGGGTTGCCCTTCTGGTGCTCGCGGTAGTGGCGAGTGACGGTGCCGTGGGCAGCCTCTGCCTCCACAATGGCGCCATCGGGCGTGGTCAACACGCTCGTCATCAAACCGAGCGACCCAAAACCTTGGGCGACGGTGTCGGACTGGACGTCACCGTCATAGTTCTTGGTGGCCCAGACGTATCCACCCTCCCACTTCATGGCAGAAGCGACCATGTCATCGATGAGGCGGTGCTCGTAGGTGATGCCGGCTTCGGCGAACTTGTCTTTGAACTCTGCTTCAAAGATTTCCTCAAAGAGGTCCTTGAAACGGCCGTCATAGGCCTTCAAGATGGTGTTCTTGGTCGAGAGGTAGACCGGGTAGTTGCGAGAGAGCCCGTAGTTCAGGGAAGCACGCGCAAAGTCGCGAATCGACGAGTCCAAGTTATACATGGCCATCGCAACGCCGCCGCCGGGAGCTTGGAAGACCTCGAAGCTCTGCGCCTCGCCCCCGCCATCGGGCTGGAAGCTCAGGGTCAACGTTCCTGGGCCATCGAAGACAAAATCAGTAGCCCGGTACTGGTCGCCAAAGGCGTGGCGGCCGACGATGATGGGCTTGTTCCAGCCCGGAACGAGCCTGGGGATATTCGAAATAATGATGGGCTCGCGGAAGATCACGCCACCCAAAATGTTGCGAATAGTCCCGTTGGGGCTGCGCCACATCTTTTTCAGGCCGAATTCCTTCACCCGCTCTTCATCGGGGGTGATTGTGGCGCACTTCACACCCACGCCGTGCTTCTTGATGGCGTTGGCGGCGTCAATGGTGATCTGATCATCGGTCTCATCACGCTTCTCAATGCCTAAGTCGTAATACTCAAGGTCGATGTCGAGGTAGGGGTGAATGAGGCGGTCTTTGATGAACTGCCAGATGATGCGCGTCATTTCGTCGCCATCGAGTTCCACAAGAACACCGTCAACCTTGATTTTTTCCACGTGCATATCCCTTCGAAAGTCCCGCTACGGGGGGTGGAACAAGTCTAACCGACAAATACAATGTATCTTTACATAAAGATACATTCCCCTTCTTCTCTCTCCCCCACTAGCGTGGATTGATGGAAACCTTCCGGCTTGAAGAACTCTCCGCCACCACGGCGTTGCAGGCGAACACGCTTGAGTTGGTGCCAGGCCAAGAAGCATTCGTCACGCCCGCGACCTATGAGCAAGCGGATTCCTCCCTCGACCACAGCAAAACGTGGGGCCGCGTGATTCTCTCCGGTGACGAGGTTGTGGGATTTGTTCGGGCCCATTTTGACCAGACTCACGCCCAACCCGAACTGCGCAGTTGCCTTTGGCGGGTCAGTGTCGCAGCCGCCTGGCAGGGCAAAGGGGTAGGTCGATTTGCCATTCAAGCCGCGCAAGAAGAAGCGGCTGCTCTGGGCCACAGCACGCTGACCGCAGTCTGGTCCAGCGACGAAGCAGGCCCGGGACAGTTCTTTCATAAACTGGGCTTCACCGACACCGGCACCACCGAATACGGTGACCAGATTGGCACCCTCAGTCTTTAGTGAAAGAAGTGCCGCTCTCCGGTGTGGAAGAGGGCAATGCCCGCTTCCCGGGCCGCCTCAATCACTTCTTCGTCTCTGAGGGAACCCCCTGGTTGAACCACTGCGCACACCCCCGCCTCCACAAGAATCTGAAGCCCATCGGCAAAAGGGAAGAACGCATCAGAGGCTGCCACGCTGCCACGCGCGCGATCTCCGGCGCGCTCCACGGCAAGCCTGGCGGAATCCACTCGATTGACTTGGCCCATCCCAATTCCCACGCTCGCGGAGCCTGACGCCAACAAAATGGCGTTGGACTTCACCGATCGAACCGCTCGCCACGCAAACTCCAAAGAAGCGAGGATGGCGTCCTCGACAGGTTCCCCCGCGACCTGAGTCCACTGGGATGCGGGGGTGAAATGTTGATCGGCCTCTTGAACCAAAACGCCACCGGAGATGTGCCGCCATTCCTGTGTTGGTGGCGCGAAGTTTTCTGGCAAAGCCACCACACGAAGGTTCTTCTTGGTGGCAAACACCTCGAGTGCTTCCTGGCTAAAGCCTGGAGCCACCACAACCTCGGTAAAAATTTCCGCAATCGATCGTGCGGTGTCTTTATCCACCACTCGATTACTGGCAATCACCCCACCAAACGCCGACACCGCGTCGCACTCGTGGGCGAGACGGTGAGCGCTCGCCACATCGGGGTCACTCGCCACCCCACAGGGATTTTGATGTTTAATAATCGCGATCGTGGGAGCCTCATGGTCATAAGCCGCCCTGATGGCCGCTTCCGCATCGAGATAGTTGTTATAGGACATCTCCTTGCCCTGCAGCACCTGTGCCAGAGCGAGCCCGGGAGTCTCCGGGTGAGTGACAAACACGCTGGCGTTCTGGTGGGAGTTTTCGCCATAGCGAAGGTCTCCGATCTTGTCGGCGTGAAAGCTGACCCGGGCGCCCCCGCCAAACCACCCTGCGACAGCAGAGTCATACCGGGCAGTGTGGGCGAAAGCTAATCCGGCTCGCTCTCGACGAAAGCTCTCCGTGGTCCCACCCTCAGCCAGCTGGGTGAGAAGCGTTTCGTAACTCGAGGGGTCAACAATGATGGTGGCATTGGCGAAGTTCTTCGCGGCCGCTCGCACCATTGCTGGCCCACCAATATCGATATTCTCGATAATCTCTTCGCTCTCGGCACCGGAGGCCAGAGTGTGAACAAAGGGGTAGAGGTTCACAATCACGAGGCCAAACGCTTCGATTCCCAGTTTCTCTAGCGCGACAACGTGGTCGGGTTTCCGCAAATCCGCCAGGATGCCGCCATGAATGGCGGGGTGGAGGGTTTTCACCCGGCCATCAAGCGCTTCGGCAAAGCCGGTGACCTCGCTCACATCGGTGACGGAAATCCCTGCTTCGCGCAATTGCTGCGCGGTGGAACCCGTCGAGACAATCTCTATTCCATACCCCACCAGAGCCCTCCCAAGATCAAGGAGGCCGGTCTTATCACTCACAGACACCAGCGCGCGGGTGGGCATGATGCGATGTGTGGAAGTCATGGCGTCCTTAGGGGGTGGGGATGAGGGTGGTGAGAACGTCGAGCAACAGCTCTCGTTCGAGAATTTTAATGCGATCGTGCAGGCTTTCCTCCGTGTCGCCGGGGAAAACCGAAACCCTGCTCTGGGCGAGGATTTCGCCGGTATCGACCCCGGCATCGACAACAATCACCGAAGCGCCAGTTTCCACCACCTTCGCATCAAGTGCATCCCTGACAGCATGCGCGCCAGGAAATTCCGGCAGGAAGGAGGGGTGGGTGTTGATGATGCGGGACTCAAATCGAGCGAGAAGAGAGGGGGGAAGAAGCCTCATAAATCCACTGAGAACAATCAGATCGGGGGTGAAAGTATCCATCGCGTCACCGAGGTCGCGCGCCCAGGCTTCGCGATTCATGCCCTTCTCGAAACCGAGAACAAAAGTGGGGATCCCCCGCTGGTGGGCATGCTGGAGGCCTGCGGCCTCCTGGTCTGACCCCACAGCCACGACATCAGCCGCAATGCCGGAATTTGGCAAGGAATGCAGGAGGGCGTCGAGGTTCGTGCCGGAACCGGAGATGAGTACCAGAATCCGTGAGCGCACGCCTCAACCTTATCGGCGGGTCGAGGAGAGGGAGCGGGCGAGCCCACCCGAGAGGAAGCCCAACAACACGCCGGTAAAGACTTCGGTTCCCCACCACAACGCAATTGTTGCGGGGTCTGGTCCCACCTGAACAAAACGCCCCGGACCCATCTCCCCACTAGCCAGTGCCGCCAATAGTGCGCCACCTCCAGCAGCAACCACAGAAGCAAGTAGGGCTGAAAACAGTGACATCAAGGCTGGTTGGGTAAACCATGGAGTCCCGGAGTCCCGCACCCACAGGCCCCCTCGGGTCTCCCCGAGCAGCCGTGTTCGCGAAGCGATCCCCGCCCCGAAAGCAACCACCGCGGGGAGGGCAATGATGGCGAGTGACCACGAGGGAACCGCCTGCGGAACAATCCCTGCGAGGGGAAGAGCGGGAACGGCTTGAAGGGATGTCCCTAGTGGGGACACCATCGCCCCCGCGCCGAGGGCGAACCCTGGGCCGATCAGCCAGGAAAATACCCACACCACCACCGTGGGCAAGAACGCCAGCTGAGCGATAGACAACGCAATGATTCCGTAGGCGCCAGGTTGGAGTGCTTCATAGAGGGAAATCACCGAGGAAAAATTAAGCACAAGCAACACCGAAACCACGAGGGCGGCTACGCCGACCATGGCGATGAGGGAACCTACACCGGCTGCAAATCCAGCGCGAATGATGGAGGAGGCGACCGGGGGAATCCTGTCACGGATAATTTCTCGCCCCGCAGTGTTGGGCCCAGCCCAGGTGGCCAAGGCAAGCCCTGCCGCCAGAAACAACGCGGGTCGAACGAGGGCGTCCATGATGTCAATCGTCACTGTGCCAGCAGGCAGAAAAAACACGAGAAGAAAACTGAGGCCCACCATGGTGCCGATGGCCAAAAACCAGGTAAGAAAGGGAAAACGCCCGGTCCCCTGGCGAGCTCCGATGCGATATCCCCACAGCAGAGTCAACAGGGCAATCCCCAACAGGGCGACGGTGACCTGAAAGCTTTGTCCCAGCGCCCCGAGACCCAGAGATTGCGCCAATTCCTCCGGAAGTTCGATGGCCAGTGGCACCGAGTGACCCAGGAACCAGCCCTGCACAGCGACAGCCCAGGAATCCGCCAACTGGGTAGAAAACCCATCGCTAAAAGCCCACACCAAAGTTAAGGGCGCAAAAAAGATACCCACGCCAAGCCCTGCAAGCACCACGACATCGAGGATGGTTGCGAGAAGAACGAGGCGGGCTTTCATGGCGATTTGAGCCTATCGCCAGCCACCCCCAGGGCCGGGATGACCTACAGGGCTGCCATGACCTCGCGCATCAGTGCTGCCGCTTCGCTCGGTGTTTTCCCGACCTTCACGCCAGCGGCCTCGAGGGCTTCCTTTTTCGCCTGTGCTGTTCCAGCCGAACCTGACACAATTGCTCCCGCGTGACCCATGGTCTTCCCCTCCGGGGCAGTAAAGCCTGCGACATAACCCACCACCGGTTTCGTCACGTGAGCCTTGATGAACTCAGCGGCGCGCTCTTCGGCGTCGCCACCAATTTCACCAATCATGACAATGGCTTTGGTCTCGGGGTCGTTCTGAAATGCCTCCAAAGCGTCGATGTGTGTCGTTCCCACGATCGGGTCACCACCAATACCAATGGCGGTGGAGAAACCGATATCGCGCAGCTCAAACATCATTTGGTAAGTCAAAGTGCCCGATTTCGACACCAAGCCAACCGGACCAGACTGGGTGATGGTGGCGGGGGTAATTCCCGCAAGCGCAACACCGGGGGTGATGATTCCCGGACAGTTGGGCCCAATAATCCTCGTCCCACCAACAGTCTGGGCGTGCGCCCAGAGCTCTGCCGTGTCCTGGACGGGAATGCCCTCGGTGATGATGACCAACAGAGGAATGCGGGCATCGATTGCCTCGATGGCCGCATCTTTGGAAAAGGCGGGTGGAACAAAGGCCACCGAGACATTGGCGCCAGTCTCGTCCATCGCTTCCTGAACCGTGGCAAAGACGGGCAACTCTTTGTCGCCGTGAGTCACGGTGGTTCCCGCCTTGCGGGCATTCACGCCCCCGACGACGTTGGTGCCAGCAGCGAGCATCAACGCGGTGTGCTTGCTGCCCTCACCACCGGTAATGCCCTGAACGATGACAACGGAGTCTGAATCCAAAAAAATCGACATAGTGTTCTTCCTTATTTCGCTGCCAAAGCGGCAGCTTTGTCTGCGCCTTCGTCCATGGTTTCCGCCAGCGTCACCAACGGGTGGTTCGCGGCGGCGAGGATTTCGCGACCCTTTTCCACGCTGTTTCCATCCAGGCGAACAACCAGGGGCTTCGTGGCGCCGTCCCCGATCATTTCCAGGGCCTTCACGATGCCGTTTGCGACAGCGTCGCAGGCAGTGATGCCGCCGAAGACGTTGACGAAAACGCTCTTGACCTGTGGGTCACCAAGAATCACATTGAGACCGGCGGCCATCACATCTGCAGATGCTCCCCCGCCGATGTCCAGGAAGTTTGCGGGCCTGACTCCACCGTGGTTTTCCCCGGCGTAGGCGACGACGTCGAGTGTGGACATCACCAGACCAGCACCGTTTCCGATGACTCCAACTTCCCCATCAAGCTTCACGTAATTGAGATCGTGGGCTTTCGCTTTTTCTTCGAGCGGGTCAGCCGATGCGGAATCAGCGAGGTCCGCGTGATGGGGCTGGCGGAACCCCGCATTTTCATCCAAGGTGACCTTGCCATCAAGCGCCAGAATTTCACCTGACTCGGTCAGCACGAGCGGGTTAACCTCCACCAGGGTGGCATCTTCTGCGGCGAAAACCCCATACAGAGACACCAACACGGGGGCAACGGAATCGATCAGCTCGTCGGGGAAACCGCCGAGCCTTGCGATGTCCTTGGCCTTAGCCAGGTCAATGCCGTGGCTGGGATCAATAGCAACACGGGCAAGGGCATCGGGGCGCTCTTCCGCGAGTTGTTCGATTTCCATTCCGCCCTCGTAGCTACACAGCGCCAAGTAATTGCGGTTGGCGCGATCGAGCAATACGGAAAAGTAGAACTCTGTGTCGATGGCGGCGCCCTGGGCAACCATCACACGACGAACCACATGACCTTTGATGTCGAGGCCCAGGATTGCTTCAGCGGCAGTTTTCGCATCTGCTGGGTTGGGGGCAACCTTCACCCCGCCCGCTTTGCCGCGGCCTCCCACTTTGACTTGTGCTTTCACTACGGTGAGGCCACCGATTTTTTCTGCTGCGGCCTGGGCCTCTTCCGGGGTGTCAGCGACGATGCCTGCCAGAACAGGAACGCCATGGCGCTCAAACATGTCACGGGCTTGATATTCGTAAAGATCCACGCCAGGGGGTCCTTCCGGGTTGTCGGCTAGGAATGGGAGAGAAGATGATTCTCGCGATGCCGCTCTCCTCGACGAGTGCGGGGAATCGATGACAAGCCTAGCGCGCAAACAAGAGGCATCGACACGGTCTACAGCTTGGTAATTGGGGCAATCTTGATCAGAAGACGCTTGGTGCCCTTGTGATCAAAAACGACCTCGGCCACCTTCTTCGCACCTTCACCCGAGACCATTTTCACGACACCCGGGCCAAAATCAACGTGTTCAATGTGGTCGCCTGGCGCCAGGGTCAAATCCCCGTTATCCCTAACCGCGGCGGTCACACGGTTGGCCCATTCCGTCTTCTTGGGTGCACGGGGCAATTCATCCGATATTCGCGGGCTTCTGCTCGAGCCACCCGTTGACCCCTGCCACGAGCTACTTCTCACGGAGGATCCCAAAACATGGCCACTTCCTCCGGTGGCGGCTTGCGATTCACGCCAGGAAATCAAAGATGCGGGAATTTCAGACAAGAACCTGCTGGGGGTGGCAATGGCGGTGTCACCAAAGGTGCTCCGCGACATCGCTAAAGAAAGGTGAAGTTTCTTGCGCGCTCTCGTGAGCCCGACATAGAGAAGGCGACGCTCTTCTTGCAAACCACCCGGCTCGTTCGCACTCATCCGGTGGGGCAGCAGGTCCTCTTCCACTCCGGTAAGAAACACCACGTCGAACTCGAGGCCCTTAGCGGTGTGCAGTGTCATGAGAGAGACGGTTCCCTTTTCGTCATCCAGATCATCTGCCGCTGCCACCAAGGACACTTCGGTGAGGAAATCAACCAGCCCTCCATCGGGGTTGTTGCGGCCAAATTCTCGAACGACCGATACCAATTCCTGCACGTTTTCTGCCCGCGCCTGGTCTTGTGGGTCAATGCTGGCCTGCAAAAGAGTCAAATAGCCCGTGTGTTGCAAAATCATCTCCACCGTTTTCACGGGTGGATCTTCCGCCATGGTCGCCGACGCCCCATCGAGGGCTTCGCCGAGGGAGAGCATCGCCTGCGTCACTTTCGGGCCAAGACCCAGTTCTGCACTTACACGCAACGCCTCGCGAAGGGTGATCCCCTGCCTATCCGCGAGTCCCACTAGGGCCGTCTCGGTGGCCGGGCCAATGCCACGCCTGGGCGTGTTGAGGATGCGGCGGAGGGCGAGTGCATCGGCAGGATTGGCGATGGCAATGAGGTAGGCCATGACGTCTTTGACTTCTGCCCGCTCATAAAACTTGGTGCCGCCAATGACCCGGTAGGGGAGAGCAGAGCGTATAAGAATGTCTTCGAGAGCTCGGGTCTGGGCATTGGTGCGATAAAAAATAGCCATTTCCGAGTACGGAATTCCCTCGTGAGACAACGCCACAATCTGATCAGCAACAAACTGAGCTTCGTCGTGAGCGCTGTAACCGGTGAATCCCACGATGTCATCGCCGGCCCCGGAATCGGTGAAGAGGTTTTTAGCTTTGCGGTCAAAGTTATTGCCAATGACGGCGTTGGCCGCATCCAAAATGTTCTGGGTTGAGCGATAGTTCTGCTCGAGCAAGATCACCGTGGCGCCGGCGTAGTCACGCTCAAACTCGGTGATGTTGCGAATATCCGCCCCGCGGAAGGCATAAATCGACTGATCAGAATCGCCAACCACGGTCAGGGGCGCGCCGGGAATCCCGCCATCGCTGGAGGGCTTGAGGGTAGATCCCTCAGGAATGTGCGCAGCCTCTACCGGTCGTGTCAGCTCGCGAATGAGAGCGTATTGAGCGTGGTTGGTGTCTTGATACTCATCCACCAACACGTGGCGAAACCGTGTCTGATATTTCGCGGCCACGTCAGGGAAAGCGCGGAAAAGATAGACCGTCTGACCGATCAGGTCATCAAAATCGAAAGCCTGGGATCGGGTGAGTTCTCTTTGATAGCGATCCCAAATTTCGAGGAAAAGTGCGTCAGCAGGATCGGAAGAGTCCGAAGTGCGGCGATAGGTGTCAACATCGGAGAGTTCGTTTTTCAGCCGCGACATTTTCCCGATGACCGCACCGGGCGTGAGTCCGGAATCAGTCGTATCCAGTTCTTTCAAGATTCGCTTCACCAATGCGCGCTGGTCAGCAGAGTCATAAATCGTGAACGAGCTGGAATACCCAAAACGGTCGTGTTCTTTGCGCAGGATTCGAACACACGCAGAGTGAAAGGTGGAAATCCACATCCCGCGGGAGGCTTCTCCGACTAACCCTTCCACCCGCTCGCGCATCTCCCCGGCGGCCTTGTTGGTGAAAGTGATCGCAAGGATTTGGCTGGGCCAGGCGTCCCTTGATGCCAACAAACCAGCAATGCGGCGGGTCAAAACAGTGGTTTTCCCAGACCCTGCACCAGCGATAATCAGTAGTGCGTTGCCCCGATAGGCAACTGCTTCGCTCTGCCGGGGATTCAACCCCTCAACTAAGGCGGGGGGAATCTGCGACATGACCGCCCCAGTCTAAAGCCCACCACCGATAGCTTCGCTAGCCTTAGCTCGTGAGCACCCAGGATCCCGCCCCCTCGGAGAGTGAAGAGCCTCTTATCGAGCCAGAAGTTCCCCCAGGAACAGTGGACCTCGCCACTCTCGACACCGATCGAATCCTTCGCGAAACAGGATCCATACCGCTTCCCCCAGAGCCTGCCCAAGCAACGGAGCAGGAGGAGTGGCCCCTTACCGAAGAGCCAGAAGTTCCCCTCGAAGTGGCAGGGGTGGAAGGGCTGCGGCCACGCAGCGGAATGAACATTCTGGCCATTATTTCTTTGATTTTGGCGATAGCCCTGAGCCCCTTTGCCGTCGTGTTTGGTTACCTTGCCGTGGGCCAAGCCCGAAGGTCCGAGCAACGCGGAGAAGCTTTAGCTTGGGTGGCTGTGGGATTGGGGTGGCTGTGGGTCGTGGGATATGTGATTATTGGCGCGATCGTCTTCGTCGGCTGGCAACAAGTGTTTTCCACCTGATGCCCAGCTAAGATTCAGCCCGTTACCTAGAATGGAAGGGTCCTCGTGACCCACAGAAAGGCCACCATGTCGAACTCTAACCCCGCTTTCTCCCGCTCTCTCGCTTTCCGCGAGAACCCCGTAGCGACCCCTGACGCTGCCACGCTCGATGAGCTTTATGGCAAGCCCTCCGCAACGGGTTCCGACACTGGCCGGATGACGTATGAAGACACGGTGATGAAAACCCTCATCGCTTTTGGTGTGTTGCTCCTGGGGGCCGTGGTCGGTTGGGTTATTCCTGCTCTGGCCATCCCCGGTCTGATTATCGGACTCGTTTTGGCGCTGGTCAACATTTTCAGGAAGCAGCCATCCCGCGGCTTGATTCTCGCTTACGCCGGATTCGAAGGCCTCTTCGTTGGGGGAATTTCCGCAATTTTCAACGGCATGTGGGAGGGCATCGTCACCCAGGCCGTGTTTGGCACCCTCGCCGTCATCGGGGTGACACTGTTCTTGTTCCTCAGTGGAAAGTTCCGCACCTCCCCTCGGATGAACCGCATCGTGATGGTCGCCATGGTCGGCTACCTGGTGTTCTCCTTGGTGAACTTCGGTCTGATGGCCTTCGGCGCCACAGAGGGCATGTTCGGGCTTCGCAGCGTAGAAATCTTTGGAATCCCCATGGGAGTCATCCTCGGCATCTTGGTCGTCTTCCTCGCCGCCTACTCACTGGTGATGGATTTTGAATCCATCAAAGCAGGCGTCGAAAAGGGTGCACCGAGGGTTTATGGCTGGCAGGGGGCCTTCGGCATCATGGTCACCGTGGTGTGGCTCTATGTCGAAATCTTGCGCCTGTTGGCAATTCTCAGAGGCGAGTAGCGATAAACCTACACCCCACCGGGGTTGGCAACCTTTCCGTGCTTAGCGGACAGGGACCAGGCGTTGAAGTTGCTTCACGTGTCCAGGCTCTAGCTCTTCGAGCGACGAAACCCCCAGTAGCCGCATTGTCCTGGTCATTTGCTCGGTGACGATCTGGAGCATGCGGTCCACCCCGTCTGCGCCACCCGACATCAGTCCGTACAGGTATGCACGACCCACCATCGTGAAGCGCGCGCCCATCGCAATGGCGGCAACAACGTCAGCTCCGGACATGATTCCCGTATCGACATGAACTTCAGTGTCCTTCCCCACTTCCTTCACCACTTGGGGCAACAGGTGGAAGGGAATGGGAGCTCGATCTAACTGACGCCCGCCGTGGTTGGACAACACGATGCCATCCACACCCATCGACGCCAGTTGCTTGGCATCAGCGACACTCTGAACCCCCTTGACCACAAGCTTTCCTGGCCACTGTTTCTTGATCCACGCTAGGTCGTCATAGGTCACCGTGGGATCAAACATGTGATCCAAAAGCTCCGCCACAGTGCCCTGCCACGAGGACAACGAGGCAAATTCCAAAGTATCGGTGGTGAGGAAGTCAAACCACCACCACGGCCTGGGCAGAGCGTTCAGAACAGTTCCGAGAGTGAGCGCCGGAGGAATGGAGAAACCATTTCGCTTATCCCTGAGCCTCGCGCCAGCGACCGGCACATCCACCGTGACCTGGAGCGTGTCAAAACCTGCCTTCGCAGCACGGTCGACCAATTCCATCGATCGCTCGCGGTCTTTCCACATATAGAGCTGGAACCAGTTTCTTCCTTCAGGCGCGACCGATTTCACGTGCTCGATAGAACGGGTTCCCATGGTGGAGAGAGCAAAAGGGATCCCCCATCGCGCGGCGGTCATCGCACCTGCATCTTCGCCCTCTGAGTGCATCATGCGGGTGAAGCCGGTGGGCGCGATGCCTATGGGGAATGCCACAGGAGATCCCAAAACATCCCAGGAGGTGGACACCTGCGAAACATCGCGCAGAATTGCGGGCTGAAATTCGATGTCCTCGAAAGCCTGCCTAGCTCTCGCCAGAGAAAGTTCAGCCTCAGCAGAACCGTCGCAGTAATCAAAAGGTGCTTTGGGGGTGCGGCGTTTAGCGATGGCCCTCAAGTCCCAAACTGTCAGGGCGGACTCAAGTCGGTGCTTCTTTCCGCCAAAGCTCGGGGCCTTGAACTTCAGCAGTGGTGCGAGTTCCGAGGGCCTGGGGAAGTGACGTTTGACGATGGGGTATTCCTTCTGTGTGATGCGAAGTTGCCCGTGGAGTCCCTAAATTCTACCGAGAAGACCTGCCCACTATTCCCACTCGATAGTGCCAGGCGGTTTGCTGGTCACATCCAGCACCACACGGTTGACCTCTGACACCTCGTTGGTGATGCGGTTAGAAATAACCGCAAGAACGTCATAGGGCATTCGGGTCCAATCCGCTGTCATCGCGTCTTCGCTGGAGACCGGGCGCAACACTATGGGGTGGCCATACGTTCTGCCATCGCCTTGAACACCCACAGATCGAACATCAGCGAGAAGAACAACGGGGCACTGCCAAATTTCTTCGTCCAGACCGGCCTTGGTCATTTCTTCGCGAACGATCGCATCCGCGGCGCGCAAGATGTCCAGACGTTCTTGGGTGACTTCCCCAACAATCCGAATCCCCAAGCCTGGGCCAGGGAAGGGGTGGCGTCCCACAATGGCTTCGGGCAAACCCAGCTGGCGGCCCATTTCTCGGACTTCGTCCTTGAATAGCGTCCGTAGTGGTTCTACGAGAGCAAACTCCATGTCTTCGGGAAGCCCGCCGACATTGTGGTGGCTCTTGATCACGGCAGTTCCTGATCCGCCACCGCTTTCCACCACGTCGGGGTAGAGGGTGCCCTGAACCAGGAACTTTACCTCGCCGCCTGCAACGTGAGCTTGCTCCACAACCGAAGTGGATGCTTCTTCAAAGCTTCGAATAAATTCACGGCCAATAATCTTGCGTTTTTCCTCGGGGTCGCTGACACCGGCGAGCGCCCCGACGAACTTTTCCGCAGCATCGAAGGTGACGAGCCGGACACCCGTGGCGGCAACAAAATCTTCCTCCACCTGGCGACGCTCACCTTCACGCAACAAACCATGGTCAACAAAAACGCAGGTGAGCTGGTCCCCGATGGCCTTGTGAACCAGAGCAGCAGCCACAGCTGAGTCCACACCGCCAGAAAGCCCACACATCACCAAATCAGTCCCCACCTGGTCCCGGATGGCTTCAATTTGAGCGAATATAACGTGTTCGCTGTTCCAGGAACGATCAAGGCCGGCGATCCCGTGAAGGAAATTATCGAGCACGCCTTGTCCATAGGGCGAATGTTTCACTTCGGGGTGCCACTGCACCCCGAAGAGGGAGCGCTCGAGGGAGCCAAAAGCCGCAACAGCAGTGGCCTCAGTGGTGGCAAGAACATCGAATCCTGGAGGGGCCTGTTGAACCTGGTCGCCGTGTGACATCCACGTGGTTTGGGAACGGGGTTGTCCTGCAAAGAGGGGGGTGAGGTCAGGATTCACGGTGGCCTGGGTGGCTCCGTATTCCCGCAGCCCCGTGTTTCCCACAACGCCGCCGAGCTCCCGGGCCATCACCTGGAAGCCATAACAAATTCCCAAGACAGGGAGGCCGAGCTCCAAAATCCCTGGCTGCAAGATGGGGGAACCTTCTTCATAGACGCTGGAAGGGCCGCCGCTCAGCACCAGCGCCACGGGGTTCTTGGCAGAGATGTCTTGCGCACTCGCGGTGTGAGAAATAATTTCTGAATACACGCCCGCTTCGCGGACCCGTCTCGCAATCAGCTGCGCATACTGGGCACCAAAGTCAATCACCAGCACCGGGCGAGGAGTTGTCCCGGCTTCGCTCACTGCTCTCCTCTTATTTCGTGCAAAACACCACGAACAGCCTTCGTCGCATAATGCTCAATGGGGAAGGAAAGAAAGGGAACCAATCCGCCCGATGCCAACCAGAGGAAACGCCAGAGAGGCCAGCGCAAGATCGACCAAATCCGAAAGCAGGTGAACAAATACACAACATAGAACCATCCATGAACAATCAAAATCAGGGACGACAAGTTGATGGCTTGAACAGTTCCATCAGGTACAAAAGCCAGGAACCCTTGGGCGCCATTCATTTCTAGCTCTGACCCGTAGCCATACTTCGCCACAATCTCCACGGTGAGCAAAATCAGCAAGATGCCGGTGATGTAAGCAGCGACCCGGTACCAACCAAGCGCGCCTTGGAGACGATCAGGTACCACGGTGCGGGGGGTCAAAGGGGAAGCCATTACGCAAGTTTAGCGTCAAGTTCTTGAGCCTCTTCGAGCTCACGCTCCCAGGCATCTTTCACCAGGCGGAACCACAAATACAGGGCAAAGAGGCCAAAGATTGCCCATTCCAGAGCATAGAAAAGATTCAAAATATTCAAAGACCGCTCCGCCACTGGCGCCGATGTTGAAATGGTGTCGAGACCCTCGGGTGCCTGCTCCATCACCAAATAACCCCCATAAACGGGTCCGGGGTCCTGCCAGAGGTTCAGCAGCTCGGACACAGCAACCGCCTCGCGCTGTCCGTCAAACAAGTCTGTTTGCTGGGGGGATTCGGTGGGGACATAGCGGCCAACCACTGCCCCCTGATACCCGGCGATGCTCCCCCCCTCAGTGTCAGCACGTGTCCATCCCGCCACCACAGCGAGGGAATCGCCCCCGACTGTCAGGCAGTGGCGCACGTACCACGACCCCACACGATCTGGGGCCTTCCGGTTCGTCACCAGCACGTCATCGATCGGGTCAATCCTGCAGGTGACGCTGACCATGCGGCCACTGCTCTCGGTGGTGATTGTCGACTGCGGTTGCTCGATGGCATCCAAGGCCATCACTGTTTCTGTGTCGCGCTCGATGATGGTGGCCGAGGCGATACTGCGCTCGAGCTGCCACTGGCCAAGGGCAGCAAATACAGCTGCCACAACGAGGGCGAGTGCCAGTGCAGCAAGCCACCGCGGGCGCACTGCCACGCGCCAGACGCTGAGGGGTTTTTTCATTGTGTTACCAGACTAAAGCGAGGGTCTGAAGGGCAGATGGGTGCCTAACGCTGGATGACAACGTCGACGCGCTGGAATTCCTTCAGCTCGGAATACCCACAGGTCGCCATCGAATGTCTCAGCGCGCCCATCAGGTTGGTGCGGCCATCAGCGGAATGCGCGGGGCCGTGAAGTACTTCCTCCAAGCTTCCCCCCTCACCCACATACGCACGATAACCTCGGGGCATCGTGGGGTGGTGGGCTTCTTGGCCCCAATGCCAGCCCAAACCTGGCGCCTCGGATGCTCTGGCCAAGGTAGATCCGAGCATGACCGCATCTGCTCCGGTAGCGATGGCGGCAACAATATCTCCGCTCTGGCCAAGGCCCCCATCGGCGATGACGTGAACGTAGCGCCCGCCGGACTCATCCAGGTAATCGCGCCTCGCACTGGCCACATCCGAAATCGCGCTCGCCATGGGTGCGTGGATACCCAGCGATGCCCGGGTGCTGGAGGCGGCACCTCCACCAAAGCCGACAAGCACACCGGCGGCACCGGTGCGCATCAGGTGCAGTGCCGCCGTATAGGTGGCAGCGCCCCCGACGATGACGGGAACATCAAGTTCGTAGATGAACTCCTTAAGATTCAGCGGCTCCCGGTTTTGGCTGACATGTTCCGCGCTCACGGTAGTGCCACGAATAATGAACAAGTCAACACCGGCTTTCACCACCGTCTCGTGAAACTCACGAGTGCGCTGGGGACTCAGTGACCCGGCAACGGGAACGCCGCTCTCACGGATTTCCTGCAAGCGCTGCGTGATCAGTTCTGCCTTGATCGGCTCGGCATAGATGCGCTGTAATCCGCGGGTGACTTCACCCTCGGAAAGGCCGGCAATGTCTTGATACACCGAAGTGGGGTCTTCATACCTGGTCCAGAGTCCCTCCAGGTTGAGTACTCCAAGACCGCCCTGTTTGCCCAGAGCGATTGCGGTAGCGGGGGACATCACGGAGTCCATCGGAGCGGCGATGACGGGGGTATCAAATGTGAACGCATCGATCGTCCAGGTCAGGTTCACATCTTCAGGGTCACGGGTTCGCCTCGAAGGGATAACCGCAACATCATCCAGGGAATAGCCGCGCGTGGCGCGTTTGGTCAGACCAATCTCTACTTCATTCACGACCAGTAGCCTATCGGCGCCCTCTAGCGGCGGTAGTTGGGAGCCTCGACAACCATCTGGATGTCGTGGGGGTGTGACTCTTTGAGGCCTGCCGGGGTAATACGGACAAACTTCCCGCGTTTCTTGAGCTCTTCGATCGTGGCCGCCCCTGTATAAAACATGGACTGGCGAAGCCCGCCCATCAGTTGATACACCACGGAGGAAACAGGGCCGCGATAGGGGACCTGGCCTTCGATACCTTCGGCAATGAGTTGCTCATCGCTGGGGACATCCGCCTGGAAGTAACGATCTCTCGAATAGGACGTCTTCTTGCCCCGGGTCTGTAGCGCACCTAACGAGCCCATTCCGCGGTAGCTCTTGAACTGTTTGCCGTTGACAAAGATGAGATCCCCGGGGCTTTCGTCGGTGCCGGCGAGCAAAGACCCGAGCATGACGGTGTCGGCACCCGCAACTAACGCCTTGGCGATATCACCGGAGTACTGCAGCCCGCCGTCGGCAATCAAGGGAACACCGGCCTTCTTGGCTTCGAGAGAAGCCTCATAGACAGCAGTGATCTGGGGAACTCCCACCCCGGCAACAACGCGGGTGGTGCAAATGGAGCCTGGCCCCACACCCACCTTGATGGCATCGGCACCTGCATCAATAATGGCTTTGGCGCCCGATCGGGTGGCGATGTTCCCCCCGATGACATCAATTGCTGCAAATGCCTTGTCTTTCTTGAGGGCTCGAATAATATCCAGAACGCCCTTGGAGTCGCCGTTTGCGGTGTCCACCACCAAGACATCCACTCCCGCATCTCTGAGTGCTCCTGCCCTCTCGAGTGCGTCACCGAAGAAGCCCATCGCTGCCCCCACCCGCAAACGACCTTCGCCGTCTTTGGTGGCGTGGGGATACTTCTCGCTCTTATCGAAGTCTTTGACGGTGATGAGCCCTGTGAGGCGTCCCTGCTTATCCACCAGGGGAAGCTTTTCGATTTTGTGCTGGGCAAAAATTGCCAGAGCATCTTCTCCGGGCATTCCTTCAAAGCCCGTGATCAAGCCCTCTTTCGTCATGACATCTTTGACGAGGGTGGTGTGAGCCACGTCTTTGGGAACAAAGCGCATGTCTCTGTTGGTGATGATTCCCACCAAAAGACCATCGCCCGTGACAACCGGGACGCCGGAGACTCGGAAGGTCGCACACAGCGCGTCAACATCCGCCACGGTTTCTTCCGGGGTGATGGTGACGGGATTGGTGATCATTCCCGATTCACTGCGCTTGACCTTGTCGACCGCGTTGGCCTGATCCTCTATGGAAAGGTTGCGGTGCAAAATTCCCAGCGCACCCTGGCGAGCCATCGCAATCGCCATGCGCTCCTCGGTCACCGTGTCCATCGCTGAGGACACCACGGGAGAAGCCACAGAGATGCGCTTTGTTACGTGTGAGGCGGTGTTGGCGGCGCTGGGAATAACATCCGTGTGTCCCGGGAGCAACATCACGTCGTCGTAGGTCAATCCGACAAATCCAAACGGATTTTCTTCAGCCATCAAAAATCCCCACTTTTAGGCGCTAAAAGCGCGTTATACCTCACGATTGCGTTGCGATACATCGTAACTGGTTAGACCCTGGGCTGTTACCTGGGCATAATGGGGCAGTTGTTAATTATGGTCGACGACCTCCTGCGAATCACAAAGTATGCGAAAATTTGGCGTCAGAGTAGACGCAGGGCAACAGCACGTGAAGCAGTCCCATTCCCGAGTAACCGGAGGCACCGTGAACACCACGACCACCATTTCGCCCACCCTGGGTAAGCGAACCGTGATGACTCTGATCGTCATGGTTCTCGCCTTCTTTAGTGTCTTTGCCGCCCAGCCAGCTCTTGCTGACACTGTTGGCGATAACTTCGACGACACCATCGTGGGAAACATCAAGAATGAAGGCGAGCCCCTCCAGGGCGTTGTCATCAAGGTTGAAGGCAACGGGTATTCGGCTGAAGTCGCCTCCGATGCCGAAGGTAAATGGGCAATCGGTGTCCCCGAAAAAGGCACCTACAAGGTGACTCTGGTAGAGGACACCCTTCCCGAGGGCATCGCCGTGCTGGAAGGTGGAGCACAGCAGGAGGTGACCTTCGGTCGCACCGGAACTGTCGTGCAGAACTTCTTCATCGGGGAAGGCGAGCGCAACACGATTAGCATTCTTGACCAGTTCCTGATGCGTCTCTTTGACGGATTGAACTTTGGTTTGCTCTTGGGTCTCGCCTCCATCGGGCTGTCCCTCGTGTTTGGAACAACCGCCCTTCCCAACTTTGCCCACGGTGAAATGGTCACCTTCGGAGCCATCATGGCGCTGATGCTCGTAGGCTTCGGTGTCCCTTTCTGGATTGCTATCCCCGGGGCAGTTGTGCTCGGGGGGGCCTCTGGCTGGGCAATGGATGCTGGATTATGGAAGCCATTGAGGTCACGGAACATCGGTCTTGTTCAGCTGATGATTGTCAGCATCGGCCTCTCGCTCAGTGTTCGATACATTTACCAGTTCTTCATCGGCGGGGACACGGCTCAGCTCCCCTATTCCAGTGGGACAGGAGAAATCCCACTCTTTAGGACTGTCTCGTTGGGCGTTGTTGACCTCATCAGCATGGGAATTAGTCTGATCGTCATCATCATCTTTGCCTGGTGGCTCACCCGCACCAAGATTGGTAAGGCAACTCGGGCCGTCTCTGACAACCCCGCATTAGCTTCTGCCTCCGGAATCGATGTCGACAAGGTCATCCGTGTGGTCTGGATAACGGCTTCCGCTCTCGCCGCTCTGGCCGGGGTGATGTGGGCCTACTTCCGCCCTGGCATTCGCTGGGATATGGGAACCCAAATCTTGCTCTTCATTTTTGCGGCAGGCGTGCTCGGTGGTTTGGGCACAGCGTTTGGCGCGCTCGTCGGGGCAATGATTGTTGGTGTCTTGATTGAAACTTCCGCTCTCTTTATCCCGTCTGACCTGAAATATGTCGGCGCACTGGTTGTCATGATTGTCATCTTGCTCTTCCGGCCCCAAGGAATCTTGGGCCGAAAAGAACGAATAGGTTAGGGGCTAAAACCATGGACTGGGGATCAATCTTCACCAATACGGCGGCGTCAATGCTGAGCCCCGCCACAATGGCGTTCGCGTTGGCCGCTTTGGGTCTCGCCGTGCACTTCGGGTTCGTTGGCCTACTGAACTTCGGTATCGCCGGGTTCATGGCGGTTGGCGCCTATGGCTACGCTATTTCGACCCTGACCTTCGGGTTCCCTTGGTGGGGCGCCATGATTGCCGGGATTCTCGCCTCAGTCGTGTTTGCCGTGCTTCTGGGGATACCCACGCTTCGGCTTCGAGGCGATTACCTGGCGATTGTGACCATCGGCGCTGCAGAAATTGTCCGTCTCTTGTTCACCTCTCAGGCTTGGCAGCCTGTCACCGGGTCTGCAGATGGTCTCTCTGGTTTCCAGGGCAGCTTCCGCTCCGTGAATCCTTTCCCCGAGGGCGACTACGGGTTTGGTCCCTGGCAGTACACGGAAAACCAACTCTGGGTTCTCGTTTTCGGCGCAATCGTCTTGGCATTGTGTGTACTGCTCCTCTGGCGCCTTGTCAACAGCCCTTGGGGTCGAGTGATCAAAGGTATCCGTGAGGATGAAGACGCTGTTCGAGCTCTGGGCAAAAACGTCTTCGCTTACAAGATGCAGGCCTTGATTGTGGGTGGGGTGTTCGGCGGTCTGGGAGGAATTATTTATGTTCTCCCCTCCTCCACGAATCCCGGTGTGTTCATCACCTCACTGACCTTCTTCGTCTGGACCGCCCTGCTGCTCGGTGGCGCAGCAACCGTATTTGGCCCGCTCCTAGGAGCCTTGATCTTCTGGGTCTTACAAGCGTTCCTCGGTTCGTTCCTCCCCGCGCTTGTGAATATTGGGCTCCTCGGAGACTTCACCTCTGCCCAGGCGGGCTCTTTGCGATATGTCCTCGTTGGCTTGGGCCTGATGCTGATCGTGATCTTCCGCCCGCAGGGAATCCTCGGCAACAAAAAGGAGTTGACCTTTGTCAAGTAACAGTTCAGCACTCCCTACCCCGGTGAAGACAACCGGACTTCATGTTGGGGAACCAGCACCGGGCGTAGCGAAGGTCGACCCGATAATGGTCATCGACGACGTGTCCCGCACCTTTGGTGGGCTCACTGCCGTAAACGTCAAGCACCTGGAAATCCCTCGCGGTGCCATTACTGCGCTCATTGGACCCAATGGTGCAGGAAAGACCACGCTCTTCAACCTCATGACCGGCTTCGATTCCCCTGACACGGGTTCCTGGTCGTTTGACGGTGAGAGGCTCGCAGGGGTGCCCGCATACAAGGTCGCTCAGATGGGCCAAGTCCGAACTTTCCAGCTGACCAAGGCGCTCGGTTTGTTGACCGTCATGGACAACATGAAATTGGGTGCAAAAGACCAGCAGGGTGAGAAAATTCTGCCATCCCTTTTCCCCTTCTTGTGGCGGAAGCAAGATGCTTTGATTGAGGAGCGAGCGCTCGAGCTCCTCGAGCGATTCAAACTTGCCAAACTCAAAGATGATTTTGCCGCGAGCCTCTCTGGTGGCCAGCGAAAGCTTCTAGAAATGGCACGTGCGTTGATGTCGGAGCCGACTCTCGTCATGCTCGATGAGCCTATGGCCGGTGTGAACCCGGCCCTGACAGAGTCACTTCTGGGACATATCCTCGACCTGAAGACCCAAGGCATGACGGTCTTATTCGTCGAACACGACATGCACATGGTGCGCCACATTGCCGACTGGGTTGTCGTCATGGCGGAGGGCGCTGTCATCGCTGAGGGTCCCCCCGACAAGGTGATGAAGAATCCAGCCGTTGTAGATGCCTACCTCGGAAGCCACCAAGAAGTCGACCTTGGTGTAGTCACTGGCCGCATCGAAGGCGACGCAGCCGCTGCAGCAGCAGCACTCTTTGACAATCTCCACGGTGACGAATCCGGAAAGGGCGGCAAATGATGGCCGACACAACACCCGTCATCGAGGTTAAGGATGTCCACGCCGGATACCTTCCTGGTGTCAACATCCTGAACGGTTGCAACCTGGTTGCCAACGAAGGCGAATTGATCGGGATCATCGGCCCCAACGGTGCCGGTAAGTCGACGCTCCTCAAGGCCATCTTCGGCCAGGTCAACGTCCGTGACGGAGCAATCCTGCTCAAGGGAGAAGACATCACGGGACTCAAGGCCGACAGACTGGTGGCCAAAGGTGTGGGTTTTGTTCCTCAGAACAACAACGTGTTCCCCAGCTTGACCATTGAAGAGAACCTTCAGATGGGTGTGTTCCAAAAGCCCGAGATGTTCAAAGAGGGCCTCGAGCTCGTCACCGGACTTTTCTCCGAGCTGGGAGCACGCCTCAAGCAGCGCGCAGGCTCTCTCTCCGGTGGTGAACGCCAAATGGTTGCCATGGGCCGCGCGCTCATGATGAACCCCTCCGTGTTGCTCTTGGATGAGCCTTCCGCCGGGTTGTCCCCCGTGCGACAGGACGAAGCCTTCATCCGCGTCTCCGAGATCAACCAGGCGGGTGTAACGACCATCATGGTGGAACAGAACGCCAGGCGCTGTCTTCAAATTTGTGACCGGGGTTATGTGCTCGACCAGGGAACTGAGGCCTACACCGGAACGGGCCGTGACCTCCTGAACGACAAAAAGGTGATTAGCCTCTATTTAGGGAACCTCGGGGCAGACTAGCGTCAGTGCTCTGGTGCGAAGCCCTCAGCGCCCGCTGGGGGCTTCATCTTATTAAGAGCGCAAAAGCTTCCGTCCTGCGCCAGCCAGAGCCGCCCTGAGTCCCGCTGAGCTCCCGCGGCGGCCCGTATCATAGAGGCGCTTCAGCACGAGGCTTAAACAGCTGTGGGGCCCGAGCTAATGCTCGAGCCCCACAGTGTCGTAACGAAAGTTACGTGCTGACCGTTCTTAGCCCTTGTAGGTCTGAGGACGGTTGTCAGCGTCGAACTCGTAGACACCGATAGCGGTCTCCGTGGGGTCACCGGCTTCATTCAGCGCGATTCCACCGGAAAGACCGTCATAGTCAGCAACTCCGCCGCCGTTGATGATCTCTGCACACTCAGCGAATGTGGCGCACTTGGTGCCACCGCCGGTGAAGCCAGAAACCTCAGACATCTTGGCAGCCATTTCTGCGGAGTCCGAGGACCCTGCAGCCAAAGCAGCAAGTGCGAGAAGGACTACTGCGTCATAAGACTCAGTGCTGTATGCCCATGAGGTCAGCTCTTCGCCACCTTCGGAGACCCAGAGAGCGTTTGCGCGCTCTTTGAAGTCAGCAGCAATGGTGTCAGAGGGAGGACCGGGGAGAGTTCCCTTGGAACCTTCGATGAGTCCTGCTTCAAAGTCAGCAGAGTAGTCAGCGAGGTTACCGTCGGTGAAGTACAGGCCAGAGTTGCTGAAGCCTGCATCGATCAGAGCGGGAACGATGGTCTTGGTCTCGTCGAAGGCCAAGACGACGATGGCGTCTGGGTCTTCTGCAAGCATCTCGTTGATCTGCGAGGTGAAGTTGGTGTCACCCACGTTGTATGACGGGGTTGCCACAACAGATCCACCTGCTGCTTCGAACGCCAAGGTGGCGTAGTCGCGCAGGCCGGTGCCGTAAGCGTCGTTGATGACGATCATGGCGACAGTTGCGTGGCCGTCAGCGGCGAGCAAGTTTCCGAGAACTTCACCCTGCAAGACGTCGGAAGGAGCGGTACGGAAGTACAGTCCATCGTCGTCATATTCGGTGAAGGTGGGGGAGGTGTTAGCAGGCGAAATCTGAATCACGCCAGCTTCCTTGGTTACCTGGTCGATGAACTGAAGAGACACACCAGACGAAGCTGCACCGACGATAGCCGATACGTTTTCGTTCAGCAGACGAGGAATTTCGGTCTCGTATGCCTTGTTGTCTGTGTCACCGGAGTCTCCGAGGACGAGTTCCAGGTCGATTCCAGCAGCGGCAGCGTTAATGTCTGCCTGTGCCAAAAGCACACCAGCTTCTTCGGGGGGCCCGAGGAATGCGAGGTTACCGGTAACGGGCAGGGCCGTACCGATCTTGAGAGCCAAAGACTCAACAGCAGCAGACGTAGTCTCCTCTGTAGTCGTTGCCTCTTCTTCAGCGGCTGCACAGCCGCTGAGCACTAGCGCTGAGGCAGCCAGAATGGCAAAGCCACTCCCCGCCTTAGTCAATACGCTCATGATGCTCCTTTTAGTTTATTTTTTATCAAGAAAGCAACTGCGCACGAGACGCAGCCACATCGTTCTAATTTAGGCGCAAAAGGGTTGCAAGACAAGCCAGTTTCATTACATCCCGGTAACAGACTCGGCCCTAGGAATCGCGCAGATAGCGCGTTTTAGGGGGTTTCTGTCAGCCGCGACAACCTGCTGCGTCGTGAGGTGAGCGCATCAATGCTCAAGAACACCAAAGCCACCCACACCAAAGCAAAGCCCAGCCACCGTTCTGGTGGCATCGGCTCGCCCATAATGAACACTCCAAACGAAAATTGCATCACCGGCGCGATGTATTGCATCAGCCCCATGATCGATAAGGGGAGACGCCGGGCAGCAGCACCGAAGAACAGCAGCGGGATACTGGTTACCGCGCCGACAGAAAGCAGGAGAGCGGTGTGACCCAGGCCCAGCGTTCCCAGTGTCAGTCCTTCGCCCAGGGCCACCCACACCAACAGCGCTATCGCGATGGGGCTTAGCCACAACGTCTCCAGAGCGAGGCTATCCACCGACTTCACCCGCGGACCCATTCGGTTCTTGACAAAGCCATAGAACCCAAAGGAAAAGGCCAAAGTCAACGAAATGACGGGGACAGATCCATACCCCACGGCCAAGACAACCACGGCAATCATGGCGAGGCTCAGGGATGCCCACTGGAGGGGCCGAAGCTTTTCTTTCAGGACAATAACCCCAAGGGCCACCGTTACGAGGGGGTTAATGAAATAGCCCAGAGCTGCTTCCACAATGAAGGCGTTGAGAGACGAATAGACATACACCGACCAGTTCACCAGAATCAAAACCGCAGCAAGCGCGGAAAGGCCGAGAGTTTTGCGGTTTCGCAGAAGGCCCAGGGTGACCCTCACCCTTTTCAACACCAGCAAGATGGCGAGACAAAAAACGAGCGAGAAGGCAATACGCCACGCCAGAATTTCGACGGGACCACTGGGGTCCAGGGCCACAAAGAACGCAGGCAACAAACCCCAGAGGCCGTAAGCAGCGAGCGCTGCTAAGAAGCCGTTCCTAGCGTTGTTGGGGTTGTCCACCGACACAGGCTATACCCGAAAAGCTCCCCTGCATACACAAAACCCCCGCACACTGTGCGGGGGTTTTGTTACTGCCTGAGGTGCTTAGCGCTCGACGATCGCGAGGATGTCGCGAGCCGAGAGGACGAGGTACTCGTCCGCGCCAAACTTCACTTCGGTTCCCCCGTACTTGGAGTACAAAACGATGTCTCCTACGGAAACATCCATGGGGACGCGGTTGGCGTTGTCGTCGAAACGACCCGGTCCAACAGCAATAACTTCGCCTTCCTGAGGCTTTTCTTTAGCAGTATCAGGAATAACTAGACCAGAAGCAGTGGTCTGCTCTGCTTCAAGCTGCTTGATCACGATGCGATCTTCGAGCGGTTTGATGGAGACCGACACGGTTGACCTCTTTCTGAGACTTAGGGTTAGCACACTCACTCTTCGAGTGCTAACCCAACTGTATCGAACGAGTTAGCACTCACGCAATACGAGTGCCAGAAATCTCTCAGCTGGCAGAATAACGTCATGGACCGAAGCGAGCTCGACGCGCTGCTGAGGCCGGAATCTTTGAGGCTTTTGGCCACACTCCACCAAGAGCAACCCTCGAGCGATAGCGCTGCGTTAGTCAGTGGGCTCAGAAAAGCCGGACATGACCCAGAGGTCGTCAGGGCAGTGGTAGGCCAGTGGGGCATGCATCTCAAGGCTGCTGACAAATTTGGCGACTTTGCCAAACGCATGCTTTTTTCCAAGGATGGCCTGGAGCAGTCCACCAGGCTCGCAATATCCAGCCATCATGCCCATCGCTTTGAAAGCGTCGGAATCACAAGTGTTGCCGACTTGGGGTGCGGCATCGGCGGAGACTCGCTTGCCTTCGCCGGCACTGGCCTGCGCGTGCAGGCCGTCGAAGCCGATGCTGTGACAGCAGCACTGGCTGCCTACAACCTGCAACCCTTCGACACCGCCACGGTAACTCACTCCACAGCGGAGGAAACCGACCTCAGCAACTACGAGGGTCTGTGGTTTGATCCCGCCAGAAGATCAGGATCTCAGCGACTGACCGATCCGATGGATTGGTCACCCGCGCTCAATTGGGTTTTTGACCAAGCGCATTTACGACCCTCCGGTATCAAACTTGCACCCGGGATGGACCGCGGGCTCATCCCAGAGGACGCAGAGGCCCAGTGGATCTCCTACCAGGGTTCGGTCGCCGAAATGGTGGTGTGGTCCGGATCGCTTCAACGAGAAGGGGTCACCCGCAGTGCACTGGTTGTGTCTTCCAGGGGGTCCGCGGAGATGACCTCGCGCGCAGACTCGCCCGACGCGCCGGCGGGTGAACTCTTGGACTACCTGGTGGAGCCCGATGGCGCGGTGATTCGAGCCCGCCTGATCGGGGACCTAGCGCGGTCACACTCTGGTGTCATGCTCGATGAAACTATCGCCTACTTCAGCACTTCCCAGCCCGTCATGAGCCCCCTGGCCCAATGTTTTCGGATCGAAGAAGTTGTGCCCTACAACCTCAAACGTGTCAAAGCAATGGTTGCTTCAGCCCATCTAGGTTCTTTGGAAATCAAGAAACGTGGGATTGATATCGATCCCCACGAGTTCCGGAGCCAAATGACTCTCAAGGGACACGGAGAAAAAACCCTCATCCTGACCAGACATCAGGGTGATCGCGTCGCGATTCTTGCCTCGAGGGTCGTCTAGCCCTCGAGGATGTATCCCGCACTCACCAAGAATGCGAGGGAGAGGGGCAGAAGGATAAAAACAAGAACCGCTGTGCTGATTGCCAAAGCGACATAGCCCAGAGCCAGCGCCACGGTGGATCTCATCCGGCCAGCCGGTGAAGCCTTTTTTCCGATGTGACCCAAAATGATGGCGACAATCGCAGGGAACAGGCCCAGGCCAAACACCGGCGCTGTCACCAAAGCCGCCACCGCAGTGCCCAGCGCAGCTTTCGACAGCCTGGTTCCCCCGCTAACGGGCCTGCGGACGGGCATTACGCCCGTAGTCTCCACAGAAATCTCTGTCACCGAAACTTCCGTAATCGGACCAGTCTCTCGGGGGCTCAAAGGGCCTAATCGACTCATCTTCCTACCCTAGTGACCTCATCCATGACCTGGATGATGGCCGGGCTGAGGCTCGAAAAAACGCCGGCTCCCATGGCTGAGGCGGGAAAACCGCTCTGTATTCGCAACGACCCCAGCGCCGCCATCATGGCTCCGTTATCGGTGCAGAGCTCCAGTGGTGGCACCCTCAATTCGACACCGGCGGCACGACACCTCTCGTGGGCAAGCGCCCGCACCCGAGAGTTAGCGGCAACCCCACCGCCCAAGAGAAGACGGGGAACTCCATATTCTTCGCAGGCGGCAAGCGCCTTCTGAATCAACACATCAGCAACCGCTTCTTGAAAAGAAGCAGCGATATCGGGGACGCTTAACGCTTCGCCCGCGTTTTTTCGGGCCTCAACGAAGCGCGCCACCGCGGTTTTGAGGCCCGAAAAGGAGAAGTTGTAGCGATGTTGGTCTTGATCCTTGTGGCTGGTCAGCCCCCTGGGAAAAGCAATCGCGCTGGGATTGCCCTCTTTCGCCACACGATCGATATGAGGCCCGCCGGGGTAGGGAAGACCCAGCACCCGCGCAACCTTGTCAAAGGCTTCACCGGCTGCGTCATCAATGGTTTCACCCAAGGGTTCAACATCTCGGGCTAAGTCCCGCACTAAGAGAAGGGAGGTATGTCCGCCAGAGACCAAAAGGGCGATGGTGGGCATGGCCAATTCTTGATCGCGATTCACGTACTCCACCCCCACATGGCCCACCAGATGGTTCAGGGAATACAGCGGGATCCCCAAACTGACGGCAAGCGCTTTTGCTGCCCCCACACCCACCATGAGTGCTCCCGCGAGCCCCGGTCCGGTGGTCACCGCGATCGCATCAAGGTCGGCGAAGGTCACCGCCGCCTTATTCAGAGCGTCGGTGAGGACGGCAGGCAACGCTTCCACGTGGGCTCTAGCAGCCACCTCGGGCACCACACCGCCATAGCGGGCGTGTTCTTCCATGGACGAGGCCACACTATGGGCGAGGAGTGTCTTTCCCCGAACAATTCCCACACCCGTCTCATCGCAACTTGTTTCGATCCCCAAGACCAATGGTTCGGTCATCGTGCCCACCCCCCTTGCGCCCCTTCATCATGCCGACGCATCACGAGAGCATCCACACCATCGGGCTGGTAATACCCTTCGCGTCGATCAATCACCGCGAAACCTTCCGATTCATAGAGCGCCACAGCGGTGGGGTTGTCGGCGCGAACTTCCAGAAAGATATCCTGCACTTTTCGATTGCGTGCTTCTTCCAGAAGCGCACGCAACAAAGTTCGCCCGAGCCCTTTGCTGCGATGCGTGGGAAGGGTCGCAATTGTTTGAATATCTCCCCCGTCTCCGCCGCTGGGAGCAGCGCGAAGCCCGGCGTATCCGGCAAACTCTTTGGTGCCCTCTGCTCGTGCCACCAGGTAGTAACTCATGGGGTGTGACACCTCTGCGACCATCAACTCGGGTGACCACGCATCGTGTCCAAAAATCTCGGATTCGTGCTGGATCATGTCCGGCAGGTCCTCCAGCTCAGCCCGCCTTAAGACATAGGTCATTGCGGTGGTGTCACATCAGGTTGGCGAAGATAGCGCGGCACAGGATCCGGGAACTCAAGCCCCCGAGCCACATAATCCTGAGCCACCAGGGCTAACTGCGCTGCGGGAATCTGCTCCGCAGTGATGCGAGGCAGTTGCCTGGCATCCCCCAGAGCTTCATCGAGATGCTCTGGCCTCGCCAGAGCAGGACCCACCTCGCGCGGAGAGTGGGCTCCTGCCCGATACACCGAGTAGGCGACTTCACCTCTCCTAGCATCGGAGATCACCACAACGTCGTGGTCACTGAAATACCCCACCGCATCGTGAGAAATGACCGGTTGGAGAGCAAGACCCCGGGAAAGAGCAAAAGCACTGGCTGCGGCCATTCCCACCCGGAGGCCCGTAAAGGCACCGGGCCCTATCCCCATCACGACACTGGTGAGATCGGAAGGCGCAGCCTGAGCCGTCGCGAATACCTGCTCTAACAGGACCCCGATCATTTCTGCGTGCCCGCGGGGGTCGGCGCTCATGGCCTCGGCAAGGACTATTCCCGCACCATCGACCAGCGCCACCTGGGTCCCCGCGGAGGAATCAATCGAGAGAAACATGTGACCCCTCTAGTGCTCCTCGAACACGGGCGAGAAAAGCCTCGCCACTGCCGTGAGGAGTGAGGGTGATGGTTCGGGGTTGATCAGTATCAAAATCATCTCCCTCCCCGGATGGCCTGTGGAATTCGAGCTCAAGCCAGGTGTCGCTCAAGAGGGAGGCGTAGGGGGCAGACCATTCGGCAAGCACGATGCTGGAGGGGACATCAATATCCAGTTCCTCAAACTCTGCGGCGGAACCCAGGCGATAGGCATCGATGTGGACCAGGGGTGGGGTGTGCGGTGTGCGCGAGGGATGTTCGCGTGCCACCACAAAGGTCGGGCTTGACACCGGTGTTTCCACCGCGAGACCTTCGCCAAAACCCCTGGCAAAAGTAGTTTTCCCCGCCCCCAATTCACCGGTCAAGATAAATACATCGCCAGCGTGGGCAACGAAGGCAATCGCCCTCCCCAAAGACTCCATCGCCTCGGTCGTGGGAATGGTGAGGATCACGGCGCAACCACGCGGGGAACGCGGGCGCCCAAGCGTGTGACAATCTCATACGCGATGGTGCCACTGGCTTCTGCCCAGTCATTTGCACTCGGGTCACCCTCTGCAGGGTCCCCCCACAACACCGCCCACTGGCCTTCGGTGACCGGCGAATCCCCCACGTCCACGCTGAGTTGGTCCATAGAAACCCGACCCGACACCACAAACTTTTCGCCATTGATGGCCACTGGTCCAGCCGAGGAGCCATGCCGGGGTATCCCATCGGCATAACCCAAGGGAATCAACGCCAGCGTGGTGTCCCGCTCGGTTCGATAAGTGTGCCCGTATCCCACCCCTCGCCCTGCAGTAACCCGCTTGGTCAAAATGACCTGACCGCTGACTCTCATCGCCGGAATCAAACCGGCCTCGCGATACCTCGCGGTGACCGGAACGCCATAGGCCGCAGCCCCCACCCGCACCATGTCGTGAGCGAGAGCGGGTGAATCACTTGTTCCAATACTCGAGGCGACGTGGCGAATTTCTGGCACGATGCCGTATTCATGGGCCCTCGCCACCCCAGAATCAAATTCCCTGCCCTGCTCAGCGTCTGCCTCCAGGGATGCGCCCGAGAGGTGGGTGAAAATTCCGATGACCTGAACCCGGGCCGCTTTCTGCGCTTGTTGGACAGCGGAAAAGAAAGCGTCCCACTCGCTCGGATCCACACCATTTCGGCCCAAACCCGTATCCAGCTTCAGGTGGATGCGAGCAGGCGCATTTTTCGCGGCGATCGCAGCGACCCTCTCTAGCTGAGCACGCGAGGAAACACCCAGGTCAATACCCTGTTCATACGCTTCGGCGAGGTCATCCTGGGGCCCAAAGAGCCACGCAAGAATAGGGCTGGTAATCCCCGCCGCACGAAGCTCCAGGGCTTCATCCAGGTCGGCCGTCCCCAGCCAGTCAGCGCCGCCCTCGAGGGCTGCCCGTGCTGCGGTTTCAGCCCCGTGACCGTAACCATTGGCTTTCACCACGATGAGCATGTGTGGCGTCTTTGCGATTGCTTTGAGCACTTCCACATTGTGGGAAATGGCTGCCGGGCGAATGCGCGCTTCGCGCATGTGCTGGCTCACGCTGCTGACTCCATGACGACAAACGCTATCGCCATCCCCGCGTCGTGCGAGAGCGAAAGGTGGTGACTCGTCACTTTCCGATACGCAGCTCTGGCTTTTGTCCCACCAGAAAGGTGAAGATTCGGTGGCGCTCCGGGTGCGCCCCGAACATCGATGTCGTGCCAGGAAAATCCTTCGATATGTCCCCCCAGCGCCTTCAGGGTTGCCTCTTTCGCAGCAAATCTAGCCGCCAGAGAAGCACCAGGGAGAGAAAGATCAGCTCGGTCGCCAAAGAGTCGATGGGCGAGGGCAGGCGTCCTGGCTAAAGCTCGCTCAAAGCGCGCGATGTCGACGATGTCGACCCCTACTCCCACCACCATGTCGCGCTCCGGCTACTCCACCGTGACGGATTTTGCCAGGTTACGGGGTTGATCGATATCAAGACCTTTGGCAGCCGCCAGCTCCATTCCAAAAATGTGCAGCGGAACAACCGATAGCAACGGCTCCATGAATGGTGAGGCTGGTGGGATGGCAATAACTTCGTCGGCATAGGGCAACACGGCAGCATCACCCTTCTCCGCGATGGCGATCACCCGCGCCCCCCGGGCGCGGATTTCTTGAATGTTGGACACAACTTTATTGTGCAGGGAGGAGGGATCCCTCGGGCTTGGCACCATCACAAACACGATTTGGCCAGGCTCAATCAGGGCGATGGGGCCGTGCTTGAGCTCGCCGGCGGCGAAGCCTTCGGCATGAATATAGGCAAGCTCTTTGAGCTTGAGAGCCCCCTCAAGGGCAACGGGATAGCCGACGTGGCGGCCCAGATAAAGCACCGACCTGGTGTCCGCCATCCACCCGGCGAGTTCCTTAATCCTCGGGCCGGTATCGACCATTTCCTGGATTTGATCCGGAAGATTGTGCAAATCTTGCGCTGTTTGCGCCGCCAACTCAGCCGATACGACCCCCCGGTGCCTTCCAAGATAAAGCCCTAAAAGATAGACCGCAATGGTTTGGGAAAGGAATGCTTTGGTGGAGGCGACCGCCACCTCGGGTCCCGCATGGGTGTACAGGGTTGCGTCGGATTCCCGAGGGATCGTCGCGCCCTGGGTGTTGCAGATCGCCAGGGTTTGAGCCCCTAATTCGTTGGCGTAACGCACCGCCATCAAGGTGTCCATCGTTTCACCAGACTGGCTGACCGACACCACCAGGGTTCCCGCTCCCACCACCGGGTCGCGGTAACGGAATTCGTGGGAGAGCTCCACAGTGACGGGAATACCCGACCACTTTTCCATCGCATACGCCCCGAGCATCGCCGCATACGCAGCGGTGCCGCAGGCAATGAAAATCACCCGGTCGATGAGTGAGACATCCAAAGAATCAAGCTCAGGAATCGTTACTTCGCCCTCTGGTGACAGGCGGCCACGAAGTGTGTTGGCCACTGCTTCGGGTTCTTCGGAAATCTCCTTGGCCATGAAACTTGACCAACCGCCCTTATCGGCAGCAGAGGCATCCCAGTCGATAGTGAACTCGGGGGGATGAACAACCTCTCCCTCAAACGACATCACATCAATCGACTCTTTCGTAATGGTGACAATCTGATCTTGCCCCAGCGCCAATGCTTTGCGCGTATAGGCAACAAAAGCAGCAACATCAGAGCCCAGGAAGTTCTCGCCCTCACCCACACCGATCACCAGAGGTGAGTTGCGTCTTGCGCCCACCACAACGCCCGGGGCGTCCTCGTGAACGATGAGAAGGGTGAAAGCACCCTCCAACCGACCCACAACGTTCATCATCGCCTGGGTGAGATCCCTCGACTCGCGATAGGCGATCCCCAGCAACACTGCCGCTACTTCAGAATCGGTGTCACTGGAAAAGGTTTCTCCCGAGGCAACCAACTCTTCTTTGAGTTCGTGAAAGTTCTCAATAATTCCGTTGTGAATAAGGGCAAGTTTGCCGTCGTCGGCAAGGTGGGGATGCGCATTGGCGTCGGTCGGGGCACCGTGCGTTGCCCACCGCGTGTGCGCAATTCCCGTGGAACCACTTTCGAGTGGGCTGGTAACCAGGTCTTCTGCGAGAACACCGAGCTTTCCCGCTCTTTTGTGGGAAACGAGGCTTCCACTATCGGAAACAATGGCCACCCCGGCAGAGTCATATCCGCGGTATTCGAGGCGGGCAAGACCGGACATCAGCACCTCAGAACTCGAGCGCTGACCGACGTATCCCACAATTCCACACATGGCATTGAGTCTAGGCGATGGGCCCTCAGGGACCAGGCGCACTACTCTTATCCCTATGGCATCCGAGGGGCTCACGCAGGAAAACGGCAGCCCCTTCGTCGAATACGACCGGAAAACTTGGGCTGAATTAGCACCTGGTGCGCCCCTGCCGCTGTCAGAAGCCGAGCTTGCACGGGTGCGCTCAGTGGGAGACATGCTGGATGCCAAAGAGGTGTTGGAGGTCTATCAACCCCTCGCCAGGCTTCTTTCCCTCTACGCCGAGGGTGCCAGGCATGTCCACTCCATCACCCGGACGTTTCTGGGCGAGAACATGTCCCACACCCCCTTCATCATTGGGGTCGCCGGCAGTGTTGCGGTGGGTAAATCGACCACGTCGAGGGTGCTGGCCGAACTGCTCTCGAGAAACCCCGACACCCCGAAGGTGGCGCTGATTGCCACCGATGGTTTCCTTTTGCCGCTCAAAGAGCTCACCAAGGATGGGCTGCTGGCGCGCAAAGGATTCCCCGAAAGCTACGATCGGCGAGCCCTCCTGCGGTTCGTCTCTCAGCTAAAAAGTGGCGTCTCGCCCGTCGGCGCGCCGGTCTATTCCCACCTCTTCTATGACCGCGTCGAAGGTGAAACGTTGCAGATTGAGTCCCCCGACATTGTGATTGTCGAAGGCCTCAACGTTCTTGCTCCCCCGGCCACAAATTCGGCACTCGCCATTAGCGACCTGTTCGACTTCGGAATTTATGTCGACGCGAGAACCGGAGATATCGCCCGATGGTATGAGGAGCGCTTCGTCGAGCTTCAGCAGGGCGCCTTCAGCGACCCCCGAAGCTACTTCCACAAGTATGCCGTTTTGGCAGAACCGCAAGCGAGAGAAGAGGCTCGGCGCATTTGGCGAGAAATCAACGAACCAAACCTCACCGAAAACATTTTGCCCACCAGGCCCCGGGCATCCCTCATCTTGCGCAAGGAGTCAGATCACCGGATCAACACGGTGCTGTTGAGAAAAACCTAGGCCAGGGCGAGTTCTTTCGAAATAACCCCTGCCACCGATTCCGCTATCCGCTCGGCGGTGGCAACATCACTGGCTTCCACCATGACCCGAATCAAGGCCTCTGTCCCCGAAGGACGAACCATCACGCGGCCTGAATCGCCCAGTTCTTGCGCAGCAGCAGCAATAGCCGCGTGCACGATCGGGTGGGTAGCGAAAGCAGAGCGATCCACGCCAGAAACATTCACAAGCACCTGGGGGAAGATTTCAATCTGATCTGCCAGCTCCGCCAAGGAGCGACCTGTCCGATGGACTTCCCGGGCCAGATGGAGACCTGTGAGTATCCCATCCCCCGTGGTCGAATGCTCCGTGAGGATGACGTGACCAGATTGTTCTCCACCGAGGCTTCCGCCGCTTCGATCAAGTTCTTCGAGCACATACCGATCTCCAACAGCGGTTTCTTTCACCGTGATGCCTTGCCGAGACATCGCAACGCGAAGTCCCATATTCGACATCACCGTGGCGACCAAAGTATCCCCAGCGAGTGTTCCTGCCTCCTTCATGGAAATAGCAAGAATCGTCATGATCTGATCTCCATCGACCACCCGGCCCGCGTGATCAACAGCGAGAGCGCGGTCGGCGTCCCCGTCATGGGCGATTCCGAAATCGGCCCCTACCTCAAGAACTTTCTCCTGCAACTTCTCTAAGTGGGTCGAGCCACAACCCTCATTAATGTTCAGGCCGTCCGGATCGTTTCCCATCACCGTGACGGTGGCGCCCGCTGTTTCAAAGACTCGCGGGGCAATTCCCGAGGCGGCACCGTTGGCGCAGTCCAGCACGATGTGGAGCCCTCCGAGGTCTTGGTCAAGTGTCTGGAGCAGATGCAGGACATAGCGGTCTTCAGCATCAGCAAAGCGTTGGATTCGTCCCACATCACCGCCGGTGGGGGCGAGGGCAGGCTCGTGCATCATTTCTTCGATTCGGTCTTCAACCTCATCGGGAAGCTTGGTGCCCCCGTAGGAGAAGAACTTGATTCCGTTATCGGGGGCGGGGTTGTGGGAAGCCGAAACCATCACCCCAAAGTCAAAGCCACCTTCTCGCACCAAAAAGGCTGCCGCCGGCGTGGGAATGACGCCCGCGTCGTAAACATCGATTCCGGAGCTTGCGAGTCCCGCAGCAACCGCTGCGCCGAGAAACTCGCCAGAAATTCTGGGGTCTCTCGCCATGACCGCCCTAGGTCGGCGGCCTTCAGCCTTGAGCTCGTCAGCGTGACGACCCTTAGTGAGCACCAAAGCCGCACTTTGACACAGGCGCACGACCATATCTGCCGTGAGCTCGCGGTTTGCGAGCCCCCGGACCCCGTCGGTGCCAAAAATGCGACCCATGTGGTGGGGGGCCGATTAACGCTTCGAGTACTGAGGAGCCTTACGAGCCTTCTTGAGACCGGCCTTCTTACGCTCTTTCACGCGGGCATCCCGTGACAGGAAGCCAGACTTCTTGAGTGTGGCGCGGTTGTTTTCTTCATCAATCTGGTTCAAGGAACGAGCAATGCCCAAACGTAACGCGCCAGCCTGACCGGAGGGTCCGCCACCAGTAATGCGGGCAATCACGTCATAGCTGCCACCGAGCTCCAAGATCGTAAACGGGTCATTGATGAGCTGCTGGTGAAGCTTGTTCGGGAAGTACTCTTCAAGGGTGCGACCGTTCACGGTGTAGGAGCCAGAACCTGGAACCAGGCGCACGCGGGCGATCGCTTGCTTGCGACGGCCCACAGCGTGCCCACCAACAGTGAGTGGCTTGCGAGGCTTCTTTTCGGCAACCTCAGCCGTGACCGGCGTTTCGGTGCTGAATGAGGTGGGAGCTTCTGCTTCCACAGCGGAGTCTTGTGTTTCTTCTGAGTTAGCCACGATGTGTGTCCTTAGCTTCTGCGCTACTGCGCGATCTGGTCAAGAGAGTAGGGCTTAGGCATCTGAGCCTGGTGAGGGTGGGTGTCGCCGGTGTAAACCTTGAGCTTGGCCATCTGGTCGCGACCCAACGTGTTCTTGGGCAACATGCCGCGAATAGCTTTTTCCACGGCCCGAATGGGGTTCGTCTCCATGAGCTTGTCGTAGGTCACTCCGGTGAGGCCGCCGGGATAACCCGAGTGGCGATACGCCACCTTTTGGGTCAGCTTGGATCCGGTCAAAACCACCTTGTCGGCGTTCACAATGATGACGTGGTCACCCATGTCCATGTGGGGCGCGAAAGTGGGCTTGTGCTTTCCACGCAGCAAGGCTGCGGTGTGGGAAGCGAGGCGGCCCAGAACAACGTTCGTGGCATCAATGATGAGCCACTCGCGCTGAACATCAGCGGGCTTGGGTGAAAAGGTGCGCGTCATGCGACATTCCTTTGCGGTTCGAGGTGTTCGTGAATCCCGCTCCGTGGGTGTTCTGTATCAGAACCTCCCGGTGGAGGGCTCAACCTGGTACACAATCGGCGATTGGCACCAACTTCCTACCTTAGAGCAGATTCTGGGGCCGGTCAATCCGCGGGAATACCTCTTCGCTGGCGAGTCCCTTCGGCCCTACCCCACAGTTCATCATCAGGCGGATATGTCACGGATACCAGAGTCAAACCCTTGGCTGGCATGGTCACCCACTCGCTGGTTCTTTTGCCTTTTGTGCGAGCAGCGAGGACACCGGGGATGGTCATTGTTCCCCGCCCCACCGCGACACAAGAACCCACCAAGGACCGAATCATGGAATGGCAAAAAGCATCGGCAGAAAGCTGTGCCACCAACACCCCCTCACTATCTCGCTCCCAGTCGAAGCGCTGGAGAGTGCGAATAGTCGTGGCACCAGCCCGGGGCCGACAAAAAGCCTGAAAATCATGAAGCCCCAGCAATGCCTGAGCGGCGTCGCTCATTGCCGCAACATCCAAGTCATAGGCCGTCACAGCGGTGACGTCTCGCTTGAGGGGGTTTTTCTGCGCCCTGCGGTCGGCAAGCCGATACTCGTAATGCCTCGCCAGGGCAGAAAAGCGTGCGTTGAAGCCTTCGGGGGCTTTATCGATCGAATGGACAACGATGGCGTCGGTGCGCAATGCCCCGTTGACCCGCTTGGCTAACAAGGCCAACGCTGAGGGGGTCAGCACGACAGAATCGGCCAGCTCCGCATGGGCGACCTGGCCGATGGCGTGAACTCCCGAATCAGTGCGTCCGGCAACAATCGTGGAAATCTCTTTCCGAGAAACCCGCAACACCGTTGCCAGTGCGTGCTCCAGCTCACCTTGAATAGTGGTGAGGCGGGTCTGTTTTGCCCAACCCGAATACTCCGTGCCCAGGTAGGCACAGTGAATTCGCAATCGGGTAGTCACGAATGCCAGTGTAAACAGTTCACGCGAGGGCTACCGAAAGCTATGTGGCTCTCGAGAAAAACTGAAGCACCCAGCCCGGAGACTGGGTGCTTCAGTGACGCTCTATTTTGCTTCTTCGGCAGGCTCTTCCAAGGCCTCTTCAGCAGGTGCAGCAGCTTCTTCCACAGCAACCTCTTCCGCTACGGCCTCTTCAGGCGCCGCTTCCTCGGATGCATCTGCGACTACCTCGACAGATTCCGTTACCTCTGCTGCTTCGGGAGCGGTGGTGTCTTCCACAACCTCGGTCACTTCTTCAACGACCTCGGGAGCAGGAGCAGCCTTCGCTACCTCAGGCTTTGCCTTCTTGGTCTTGGGCTTGGGGTTCACGGGCTCCAAAACCAGCTCGATGACGGCCATGGAGGCGTTGTCGCCCTTGCGGTAACCGGTCTTGATGATGCGGGTGTAACCACCTTCACGCTTGTCGACCTGAGGAGCAATCTCCATGAACAACTTGTGCACCGCAGACTTGTCGCGAATGATCGTCATCACCCGACGACGAGCGTGAAGGTCACCGCGCTTTGCAAAGGTCACCAACCTCTCGGCGAGGGGGCGCAAACGCTTTGCTCGGGTCTCCGTGGTCTGAATGCGACCGTGGGTGAACAAAGCAGTGGCAAGGTTCGCCAACATCAAACGCTCGTGGGCAGGTCCACCTCCGAGGCGGGGTCCTTTAGTGGGCTTAGGCATTGTTGTGTTCTCTTCCGTCTTTCACAGGGCTATTCAGCGGGGAGTCCCCACTGGGATTTAGTACTCTTCGCCTTCTTCAAGCCCGCTGTAAAAAGCGGAACCATCAAAGCCGGGGATCGGGTCTTTGAGCGAGAGGCCCATTTCGATGAGCTTGTCGCGAACTTCGTCCACAGACTTCTGACCGAAGTTACGGATGTTCATCAGCTGGTGCTCGGAGAGAGCAACCAATTCGCTCACGTTGTTGATACCTTCACGCTTCAGGCAGTTGTAGCTGCGAACCGTAAGGTCAAGGCTCTCGATGGGCATAGCCATTTCGCTGGAGAGAACTACCTCTACCGGTGCTGGGCCAATTTCGATACCTTCAGCTTCTGCGTTCAAGTCGCGGGCGAGGCCAAAGAGCTCGACAAGGGTGCGACCGGAGGAAGCTACCGCATCGCGAGGGCTCATCGAAGGCTTAGTTTCCACATCCACCACAAGACGGTCGAAGTCAGTGCGCTCACCGGCACGAGTTGCCTCGACGCGGTAGGTCACCTTCAACACGGGTGAATAGATCGAGTCGATCGGAATCTGGCCGGCTTCGGCATACTCGTTGCGGTTCTGAACAGAGGAGACATACCCACGACCGCGCTCAATGGTGAGCTCAAGTTCGAAGCTTGCCTTGTCATTCAAGGTTGCGATGTGAAGTTCGGGGTTATGAACCTCAACACCGGCGGGTGCCTGAATGTCAGCGGCCGTCACAGCGCCAGACCCGGTCTTACGCAGGTAGGCGGTGATGGGCTCATCGTGCTCGCTGGAGACAACGAGGTTCTTGATGTTCAAGATAATCTCGGTGACGTCCTCTTTCACGCCCTCCACAGTGGAGAACTCGTGCAGCACGCCATCAATACGAATGCTGGTCACGGCAGCGCCGGGGATCGAGGAAAGCAGGGTGCGACGCATGGAGTTACCCAACGTGTAACCAAAGCCTGGCTCAAGGGGCTCAATCACGAAGGCTGAGCGGCAATCGGAGAGGGTTTCTTCTGTCAGAGTGGGGCGCTGTGCAATGAGCACTGGTGTTTCCTTTCGGCTAAGTGTCCGCTATATGACACTTGGTTGAGGGCCGGCCTGGGCCGTACTAACTATGGGGTTATGGAGGGGTGGGGCTGAGTCCTGGAAAACCAGAACCAGCTCCTAACTACACGCGACGACGCTTGGGCGGACGGCAACCGTTGTGGGCCTGAGGCGTCACATCGGTAATCGAGCCCACCTCCAGGCCTGCGGCCTGGAGTGAACGAATCGCTGTCTCGCGACCGGAGCCCGGTCCCTTGACGAAAACTTCAACCTTCTTCATGCCGTGCTCCTGTGCCTGGCGGGCAGCAGATTCCGCAGCCAGCTGAGCAGCATAAGGGGTTGACTTACGTGAGCCTTTGAATCCCACTCCACCAGAAGACGCCCACGAGATAACGGCGCCCGAAGGATCCGTGATCGAGACGATGGTGTTGTTGAAGGTGGACTTGATGTGAGCCTGGCCCACAGCAATGCTCTTCTTGGTCTTCCGCCTGGGCTTCCGGACGGACGCTTTAGGTGCTGCCATGATTTTTCTCCGTGATTCTTAGTCTGAGGGGTGGACGAGCGAGGCCTACGCGGCCTTCTTCTTGCCGGCCACAGTGCGCTTGGGGCCTTTGCGGGTGCGAGCGTTGGTCTTCGTGCGCTGACCTCTCACGGGGAGTCCACGGCGGTGGCGGATTCCTTGGTAGCTACCAATTTCCACCTTGCGGCGAATATCAGCGGTCACTTCACGGCGCAGGTCACCCTCAACCTTGAACATTCCTTCGATGTGTTCGCGCAGCTTCAACAGCTGGTCATCGGTCAAATCTTTGACGCGAATGCTGGGGTCGATCCCGGTGGCCTCTAGCGATTGCTTCGAGCGGGTACGACCGACTCCATAGATGTAGGTAAGGGCGATTTCGACCCGCTTGTCGCGGGGAATAT
>Ga0208647_1000076_pt1 | contig 42888 bp, 47 predicted proteins | sample AntAceMetag02UKA_FD_184765 | JGI IMG/M metagenome (GOLD analysis project Ga0208647, IMG submission 184765) | Saline lake microbial communities from Ace Lake, Antarctica - Antarctic Ace Lake Metagenome 02UKA (SPAdes) (version 2) | ecosystem: Environmental > Aquatic > Non-marine Saline and... | reverse complement strand
CTCCGCTCAGCGTGTCAGGTAAGCCCTTTAGACTGACCTTCATCCTGCTGTCGCTCCTGGTGAGGTTCACGGTGTAAAATCTGATTGAACCGCACGCGTCACTCGTTGTATGTCTCCCCGCCAATTCCTTTAAGTTTCGATCTTGCGACTATACTTCCCAGGTAGCTCACTCTTCGCCTTCGCTTCAGCACTGAATCCTCCCGAAGAGGGCCCAATGTTTAGTGAGCAGTGTTTACTGCCAGGACTACACGGGTATCTAATCCGTTTTGCGCCCCTGGCCTTCATCCCTCACTGTCAGATTCGTCCTCGTAAGCTGCCTTCGCTCATTGTTAGTCCACCGAGGATTAACACATTTGACCGTTACCCCCGGCGTACTGCTTACGTCTACCGATCTCTAGCCGCTCAGTATCTCCTGCACTTCACCACGCTTGAGACGTGGGATTTCACAAGAGACTTAAACGGCAAGCTACGGATGTTTTAGACCCAATAAAAAGGGATGCAACTTGAACTGCTGGTATTACCGCGGCGGCTGGCACCAGTCTTTCCCAGTCCTTATTCTCCCGGATTTTTACACCGAGAAAAAGCTTTTCTAAACGAAAAGCACTTTGGTTCGCATTATCACACTTGCGTGCATTGTAAATGTTCCGCGACTGCTGCACTCCGTAGAGCTAGGAATAGTGTCTCAGATTCCTTCTCCGGGCAACTCCGCTAAGAGCCCGTAATGATCATCGCCTTGGTAGGCAGTTACCCCACCAACAAGCTAATCATCCGCAGACTCATCCTTGAGCACGAGTTTCAGGGATCTACCTTTCCAGGCCGAATCCCCTATCAAGTGTTAGCCACAGTTTCCCGTGGTTATCCTTGACTCAAGGGTAGATTATCTACGTGTTACTGAGCAGTTCGCCTTCCAACTATAAATAGAAGAAAAAACTTGCATGTCTAAACCCAAACCAAATAGCTGCATCCTCCAGCAGGATAAACTGGAATTAAACAAAATTGTTCATTTATGATTCCGAAGAATCAAATCCTACGCCCTTTCTTCTCAAGAAGAAGAAAGAACTTTTTGCTTCCAAAAGATTAAAGGTAACCTCTTGGAATTTGCTATCATAATAAAATATATGAATGATATCTAAATTAATTTATACGAACGCACTGTTCATATTTTATTTAGAAAGATCGCTCCATCACTTTAAGACATAATAAATTCAACAATAAAAATTGTTGAAAAATACATAACTAGAATTGATCATCATCACACCCGACTCAATGGTCCGGCGCTCATTCTAGCCTCAAAATTATCAATTGAAGCCTTGGATATTATCTCCAAAGTTTTCATTTTGTAATATTATCCGCAAAAATACTTTTATAAACCTATCGCCTTCCAAAAATAATTTCAGCGACGGGCAAATACAATTCCCTTCAACACCTTCCATATCTCAAACACAACCAAACCACTCAACCCAGCAGCAACACAAATACCAATCTCAAATAAACCAAGAAAAACAAACCCAAACATCTTCCCAAGTCCAGAATAAACCAATCCCAAGTGCAAACCTCCCGAAATCAGAACAGCCCAAATCAAATACCAATTATTAAAAATTCCAGTCGAAAAAATACTCCTATCTGATTTGCAAGAAAAAACAAATCCCAATTCGAAAAAAATCGCCGTAGTGATAGCCATAGTTCGAGCTACGTCCAAACCAAAATTATTCAAACCATAATTAAAAATAAAGAACACAGAGGTCACCATCAACACTCCAGCCAGAATAATCGAGCCCCAGATACCAGACAACAATTCATCATCCTTAGGACCACGCTTCATAACATTCTTCTCAGCAGGCTCAACAGCCAAAGCCAACGCCGGCAAAGAATCCGTCGCAAGATTCATCCACAAAATCGCAAGCGGCAAAAAAATCAAAGGCCAACCAAAGACCAAACCCAACAACACAACAAAAACTTCCCCAACATTCGCAGCCAATAAAAATTTAATAGACTTTTTCAAATTATCAAAAACCCGACGACCCTGCCTAACAGCTTTAATAATGCTCGCAAAATTATCATCCAACAAAACCATGTCAGAAGAATCTCGTGCAACATCGCTCCCACGCTTTCCCATCGCAACTCCAATATCAGCTCGCTTCAAAGCCAAAATATCATTAACACCGTCGCCAGTCACAGCAACAACTTCACCTTGCTTTCTCAAAGTGTCAACAATCCTAAGTTTCTGTTGTGGGGTAACTCTAGCAAAAATAGTTTTAGTCCGAACAATATCATCCCACTCATGCTCACCCAATTTCTCAAGCTCTCCTCCCTCGATAACCTCCCCAGTCAAACCAACCTTCCCCGCAATCGCAGCCGTAGTCAAAGCAGAATCTCCAGTAACAACCTTAATCCTGATCCCAGCCGCAATAGCCTCGGCAATAGCTCTCTTAACTTCTTTCCTCGGAGGATCAATCATTCCAACAAACCCAGTAAAAATCAGATTATTCTCAGCCTCTTTCTTCGACACTTTTCGAATCTGTCGAAACCCAAATCCCAAAACTCGCAAACCTCGTTTCTCCATCTCTTTAGAAATCTTCACCAACTCAATTTTTCTATTCTTAGAAATCAGTCGAATCTTCCCACCAACAAACTCCTTAGTACATCGATTCAAAAGCATCAACGGCGCACCCTTAACATAACTAGTCTTAATATTACCAGAAGCCCGAATAAGCGACATCATCTTCCGATCACTATCAAAAGGAAACTCCTTAACCCGAACATTTTCCTCAGTCAACTTTTTCTTATCAACACCATTCTCTTTTCCCTCACGAACCAAAGCAACCTCAGTCGGATCACCCAAATAATCATCACCCTCATATCTCGCATTATTACACAAAACCCCAATCTTCAAAACCTGCTTTTTATCCTTATCAGAAAAACTCCAAACCTCATCAACCGTCAATTTCTCTTCAGTCAAAGTCCCAGTTTTATCCGTACAAATAACAGTCGCCCGACCCAAAGTCTCAGCAGCAGGAAGTCGACGAATCAAAACATTAACCCCATACACCTGTTTCACAGCAACAGCCAACGTAATAGCAATAATCGCCGGCAACCCTTCAGGAATCGCGCCAACAGCCAAGCTTACACCAACCAAAAACATCTCAATAAAAGGCTCGCCATTAAGAAGTCCAACAAGAAAAACAATAGCAACCAAAACCAAAACAGCAATAGAAACATTCCGCGAAAAAACATTAACCTTCTTCTCTAAAGGCATAATCTCACTCTCAGTCGTCTGCACCAATTCAGCCAACTTCCCAAACTCCGTCTGATGTCCACTCTCAACAACAACAACCTCAGCCCGCCCAGCAACAACCACTGTCCCAGCATAAACCATATTTTTCCTCTCCGCCAAAACAAGATCCTTCTTCAAAACCCCGTCAATCTTCCCAACAGGAAAACTCTCCCCAGTCAAAACAGCTTCATTAACTTTCAACTCATCACTCTCCAAAATCCGACAGTCAGCCAAAATCCTATCACCAGCATTTAAAATCACAATATCCCCAGGCACCAAAAACTTCGCATCTACCCTAACTCGCTTCCCTCCTCTCAAAACCAAAACCTCATACCGTAAACTCCGCCGCAGCTTCTCAATAATCTCTTCAGCCTTAAACTCCTGAAAAAATCCAATCCCACCATTCAACAAAATAATAACCCCAATCACAACAGCATCAACCATATGCCCAACAAGTCCAGACAAAACAGCCGCAACAATCAAAACCCAAACCAACAAGGAATTAAACTGACTCAAAAAAACTCGCAACCTACTTTTTCGCTTATACTCCCTCAAAACATTCTTCCCAAACTTTCCGAATCTCTTCTGAACCTCCGCCTCACTCAAACCTTTACTCCGAGAACTCACCAATTCCTTGATCACACCCCCGGCACTATTCGCATGCCATTCCATAAAACACCGAACACAAACAAGATTATAAACTTATTCAAATGCATTCAAGTCACCAAAAGTTACTAACAGTAACTTGATTCATATCACAAACTGTCACAATATGTGACACAACCAAAAACCAAAAAACTCTAAACTCCTTCTTCAACTTTCTCGCCAACCTTAACAGACTCCTTCTCTTCTCCTTCGTCCATTCCATCCTTAGCTTCCTCATCAGCCTTCTCAGCCAAAGCTCTCATCTTCTCCTCAATGGCCGACTCTCCAGCATTCAATTCGTTCTCCTTTTTCTCTCTAGCCATACGCTTCTTCCTCGGCTCTTCCAAAATCAAAGTCTCACCAACAAAGTCCTCCAAACTAGGAAGCTCTTTATCAATTCCATGCGCCTTCATATATTCCCTAGCCATCAACCAGAAAAACAATCCCATAGATTTATTCGACTTATTATTACCAATTATAACAACATCACAATTTGCAGTATGATTATTCGTATCACAAATAGCAGCCACAGGAATCCTAATATTCTTAGCATCAGCCAAAGCATTCTTATCCAACCATGGATCACAAATCACAACCATCTTCGTCTCAATAAAATCATCCAAAACACTATTCGTCAAAACACCTGAAGGATATTTCTTAGTAAAAGTTCTAACACCAGTCAACTCAGCAAACATTTTAGCACCTCTCCATCCAGCCTCTCTCTTACAAACCAAAGTCCAATCCTCAGGTTTAAACTGCCTAATAAAATCAATACCCTCAGCCAACTTCTTATCAACCAACAAAGTATTCAAAATCGCCAAACCATCAAGTCGCCTACGATAAACATACTTCCTCATAGTCGGCGTAATAACCTTAGTCCCCAAATAAGCAGCAGTCTTAATATAATCTTCAAGAGGAGTCAAAATCGTCTGATCTTCTTTCTTTGGCTCATTAGCCGTATCATTCTTTTTATCAGGTTTTTCATCCTCTTGTTTATCTAGATTGTTATCTACAGTTGTTTCCGCAACAATAGTTTTTTTTGTTTCTTTATCTTCTGCCATTTGGTTATAATTCCGCTCAGGAGTTAACGCTACTACCTTTTTCAAGGCCCCGCACCTGATCCGTAAAACAACAACAAATTTCCACTATATAAGTCTACCGCTTCCCTATTTCGAAAATCCCCAATGCGTCCACTCTGGAGCATGAGCCTCAAATCCAGCACCAATCATAACCTTCTTCAACAGTCGCCTATTGTCTCGAATAGCCACCTCTCTTTTAGTAAGTCCCTTTCTTCTCTCATAATAATTCAACGCTTCTCTCTCATCTAGAAAATCTCCACCCATATCTAACTCTTCCCCTCTGTTATCAACTATTATTAAATCCACAGCTCCCCCGTGTCTATGAGTATTCAAAGGAAGTTCTTCTGTTAACGATTTGTATCCACCAGCAAAGTCTTCAAGTTTTTGCTCCCAATCATCAGGAAACTTTTCCTTAATCTCACCTTCACAAAGCTTTATGATTCTTCTTTGGTCAGCGATAGATCTTTTCCCATCCCAAATTTTAAAATTATATCCTTCAGGCAATTTACTCTTCGCAACAATTAAAGCTTCAGCGACAGATTTACGGACAAGCATTCTTTTGGTCTTCGTATAATCTTTTCTCTTGCTATTATCAATTATAAATCCACGATTTTCAAGTCCAACGAGTTTTACTTTATTTCTCATCCCAAGCTCCTCTCTATCTCCATCACTCTCTTCAACTTAACCATCCTCTCTCTCCCAAAAATCCCCGACTTCAAAAACTGCCCCCCAAACCCGACACAATAATCCGCCAAGATATCATCCATCGTCTCCCCGCTCCGATGCGAAAAAGTCATAACAATTCCATTCTTCTTGCAATAAGCAACAACTTTCGCGACCTCAACAATCGATCCAACCTGATTCGGCTTAATAATCATCGCGTTAATAGCACCACTTCGAACTGCCCTTTGCGTCCTCTTCAAATGCGTCGTCGTCAAATCATCCCCAACAATCAAACACTTCTTCCTCTTTCCCTTCACACTCTCATACAAACTCTTAAACCCGCCAAAATCTTCTTCATCTATCCCGTCCTCCAAATAAAAAATCCCAAACTTACTAACTATCTTACTCATATAATCCACCTCATCAACCTTATCCCGAATCAGCTCCTTGTTCCTATAAGTGTAATATCCCTTATCATAAAAACTTCCCGCCGCAACATCCAATCCAATTCTCAAATCATACTTCTTCGCAACCCTCTTCAGAATCTCAAGTGTATTCTCATTACTAAAAGAAACATTCCAAGCTCCCTCATCATTCCGCGCAATACTAATTCGTTTCGCTTTCTTCATAATCAAACTCTTCGCATAATTATAGGCCCGCAAATTCTTAGTCACAGCTTTGCCATAACTCTTCTCTTTCCCAATCAACAAGAACTCCTGAAAGTCCGGCCTCTTCCCATTAACCAACTTAGAATGAAGCCCTCCTCCAATACAATTCCCAACAGGCATCGGCATCTTCGGTTTCAGTCCATCATTCACTTCATCATTAATAAACTCCCACAACTCCTTCCCAACATCCGCAGCAGCCGCTCTCAAAAAAACTCCCTCGACAGCATACCAAACATTTCCCCCAAGCAAACCATTCTTCCTCTCAAAACTCCGCATCAACTTTTCCAACTTTTCCAAATCTTTAATCTTCTTAATAATAAAATTCTCATGCTTCAGCCCCAAACAAAATTTCCTCAAAAGTTTATAACTTGCCTTCACACCATCCTCATTCCAACTCACAACCTCACTTTTTCCCGTACTCTTCCCCGACGGAGCCGAACACCTAAACTTCCCTTCATAACTCTCCAACACAATCTCAACAGTCCACTCCTTACGAGAATTCAAAATCACACGCGGCACCACACTCTTAACAAACATAACACATCAAATCAAAAAGATATTATAAACTTTACTTAAGCAAATCCTGCATAACTACTTTCCTGATAAGAAAGAGCAATTTTAGCCCCATCGTAATCATAAGTTCCAGTCATGGTTTCCAAATCCAAAGAAAGTGTTTTAGCGATTTTAGCTTTTTCTTCCAGAGTTACAGGTTTGTCATGCTGAGTCATAATAACTACACCACCTTCACTAGCTGCAAAACCAACAGGAAAACCAACAGAGTCCCAAAATCCCATATGATAGTCATTATCAAGCTGTTTCGCAGCATGCTCATTTATTCCAAAATATTCTCCTACCATGCAAATCCCAACAAGCAACACTTTAAAAAAATTTGTATACTCAGGTTTTATCCACCTTTACCTCAAAACAAAAACCTTATGTGTTGCAACACTTCCAACACTTCCACACTTCAAAAAATAACAACTCCTTAAATCGCGCGAATAAAGAGCGCAACATTCAAACCAAAAACCAACAACAAAAGACCAAAAACGTAATTGCAAAGCAATTACTCTAGTTCAGCCTTGGCCTTCTCAACTTCACTAACATCAGCCTCAACATCATCACCCTCGTCATCAGCTTTCATAGTATCACTTTCCATCATCTCAGCCTCAGTTTCCTTTTCATTAGCAATCTTAATATCATCTGAAGGAACATCATGCTCAACCTTAATATTCTCAATAGCTTCCTCATTACGTCTAGGCATAGGCTTACTAACACTAATAGGCAAAACACCAGAATCCAATTCCTTCTCAGCAATCCTCAAAGCATCAAAATTCATAGCATCCAATTCTTTTTCATCAACATCAATCAAAAGCGGAGCATCCATAGAAATCTGCAAACCTCGAGCACCAATAATTCTTGCTCTCTCATACTTAGAAAATTCTTGTTTCGTCATCTTACCCGAAAACATCTTCCCTAATCTTAGGAAACATCTCTGCCCATTTAGATTCAGCCAAGCTCAAAATAGTTTCCATATCTTTACTTGAAATTGTACCAGCCAAACCTTTCTGCATAGCCGTAATCCTAGCCTTACCTTCATTATCCCCCATAGCAATAGTCAACCTAAACTTCGAAACAGCTTCCTCTTCCTTCGAAACATCAGCAACAATACTATCTCCAATCTTATGGAAAGTCATACTAAAACTCAAAACATCTTTATTCAAAGGAATACCTTCTGTCTCGCTATAACCCACAATCTTACTATTATCTTCATTAGCGATAGGCATCCTCGCCCTACCAAGAGCAATCAAAGCAGCCAAACCAGCAACATCCATCAAATTCCCGTCATCATTAACAGCAAAAATATCAACAAATACCTGGTAAACTTTCTCGCCTTCCTTAATACACAAAGCCTTCATATCAATAAAACCAGACTCTCTAATTCCTCTATCAATAACTCGAGCAAGCTCAACAGAATTAATTCCAGGCCTACCAGTATCAAACTGTTGCGAAGCCATTGGGTGCAACTCAGCACTAGTCATGAAAGTTCCTTGATCAGGTGAATCAGGATAAGGAGTAGCCAAAGCCAAATGAACACCTGCGAAAACCTTAGTCTTCCCATATGTAACTTCAACAGCACTAGCCGAATTTTTACTAACATCAAACTTAACCTTAATATCTCTAAACTCATCAACCTTACGACCATCAAGCCTCTTTCCTTTATTAGCATAACTTTCAATTTTCTCCTTCTGCAGATTAGGCATAACAAACTTACTCATTGTCCTTCCCTCCAGCATTCTTCAAAGCATCCATCTGAACTTTCAAAATATCATCACAAGCAACCTTTCCAAGTTCTATAACATCCTTAAATTCTTGAACCGAAATCTTACCATCAAGTTGCAAAAGAGCAATCTCTTTAGTTCGAGAAGTCAAAACAATAGGAATATCTGTACTACCTTCAGCATCATGAAATTCAGAATCTTCAAACTTATCCAAATCAACTACCAAAGTCTTATCAATCTTACCTACACCAATAGCCGAAACCATTTCCTTCATAGGAATTCCAGCGTGAGCCAAAGCCAAAGCAGCAGCATTAATACCAGCAACTCGAGTACCAGCATCAGCCTGTGGAATCTGAACAAAAACATCAACTACAGTATTAGGAAAACCAGATAAATCAACAACAGAACTCAAAGCCCATTCAGTAACTTTGCCAATCTCTTCAGACCTTCTATTTGGTCCAGGTCGAATTCGGTCTCCACAAGAAAACGGCATCATACCATAAGAAACTCTCAAAATCCCAGTCTGCGCATTCTGCATATGTTGTGGATGCAAAGTTCGTGGTCCTCGAACAACAGCAATAGCTTTAGTCTTACCAGTAGAAAAACTAGCAGATCCATCAGCGCTTGGAACAATTCCAACCTTAGCAGTCATTGGTCGAACATCTGTAAAAGCCCTTCCGTCTTCTCTCTTAGTATAAATTCCTTTGTCTGCCATTATCCTTTATCTGTGTCCTCCGCAACAACTTCAACATCACCCTTTAAATCCATTTCCTTAATCAAACCTTCAACACTCTCAGTCAAACCACTAACCAAAACATTATCAGCAATAAACTCAACAATTTTCTTAGCATTAACTTCATCATCAGTATTCTTCCCAGCAATCCAAACCTTTCCATTCTGCCCAACAGTTACGTCACAACCAGTCGCACTCTTAATCAACTTAACCATACTACCCTCTCGTCCAATAATTCGAGGAACCTGATTTGATCCAACAGAAATAATCATTCCACCTTCAACCTTACCATATCCTCGCATCTTCATAGAAACATCAACGCCTCGAGACTTAACATCCCAAACCTTAACAATAACAGTCTCACCGAAATTCAAAAACTCAGCCATCTCATTCTTGTTAACATATCGAGGAACTTCCGCAACAGGTAAGAAAGCATTCTGGGCTCCACCAAAATCAATCAACCATCCATTAAAAGTAATATCAACAATAGTTCCAATAATCGTATTTCCTCGCACAGGATAATAAGCGCCACTCACAGGAACAACCCTCACATGCTTCTCAAAAATATTCGCAATTCCATATCGGTTAGCAACAATATCCTCACCATCTCGGTAAGCACCATCGCCAGGTAAAAATTCATTCCCAGAAACAATAGTTTCTCCGGGTGCAACAATTTGTCTTTTTTCTTTAACCATTTTATTCGTTCGAGATAATCGTGTAATGCGTTCTTGATGCCCATTGACATCCAATTTTTTTCTCGTATAATTATTTGATAAAAAATCAGTTTATAAAGTTTTCGGCATCTAGAAATAGAAATTAATGCTTAGCTAATTCTTTCAATAGTACCTTATCTTCTTTCAAAACTAATTGACCAGCGACGACCATTAATTCCAGAAGCTTCTTGTCATTTCTAGAAATTTCATAAACTATTTTTTTTGTTACTTTAATTGCCATCATTATTCTCCTGAATTGAAAGATTAACGAATATTTTATTTATATATGTTTCCACATCTTTTTCTTTAATTATTTCACAATTCTCCTTAAGCCAATCCTTTATTTCATTAAAAGATATTTTGCTTTTATATTCTGCAACTTTGATAATAAAATCTACAGCATCTCCATATTCAACCCGAAGATGACATTTATTGATAAGCATGAAAGTTTTGGCAAATACAAATGCTGAGCGCTTATTACCATCACTGAAATGATGTTTCCTGGCAAATTCATTTAAGATGAAAGCGCCAAGACTTATAGTATCCCCTGGCTTTCTGTTTGTATGATTTAGAATAGAATAAATAGAAAAATATATACCTCCTTCATCTCGCACTCCCTGTTCCCCTCCAGATACCCCAATTATTTGTTCATGCATTTTTAGCATTGCTTCCTGATATTTTATAGCCAAACCTTTAGGTATTTTTTTTCTAGGAGCATTCCAATAAGGAGAATGACACTTGGGACATTGTTTAGGAGAAGTTTTTCTTCTTTTCCAGGCATGATAACATCGAGTACAACAAACTATGTTACTATTTTTAGTCATATATGATTAAATATAGTCATATACTTAAATGTATTGATTCAAAAATTCTAATCTACCGAATTTCTTCCGACATCACAGCGCCTTGTGTCGCCGAATTAATCCTATCATAAAAATCCATAATCAAACCACTCGGCATCTCAACCACAACTTCCAAATCCCCATTATTCTTCCAATCTTCCATCTTCATAAACTCCTTCACAATCCCATAAGCCTTCCCAGAATGAATCGCCGGAATCAACAACTTCACCTTCTTCCGCTCAATCTTAACAGCCAACACCTTCGACAACTGATCCAAAATCTCCCCAACCTGCATCTCAACAGGTTTATTCTTAACATTAACCCGAGCCTCTTTCAAAGCCTTCATAATCCTATCCGGCGTATACGGCCGACCCTCCGGCGACACAGCATTCCGAACCAAAAAATCAACAACCTGTTTATACTGCAAATCCTGATTTTTCTTCATCGACTCCTCTGTCCGAACAACCTCACCACTCTTGATAATCTTCTCAGCAACAATCTCAAAAACACTCGACCCAAACTGGGCATCCAAATCATCCATACTACACCTCTCCCCACTCTTCAAATTATGAAAAACAGCATCCCCAAGAACAGCCGAATTAATATTCCCCTCACCCTTCCGAAACTTCAACGCCTCATCCAAATCAACAAGAACCTCATAATGCTTCCCACCCTTCTTAATCCGCGCAGTAGTATTAACCATAATAGTCTAAGGAGTTCAATCTTTATTAATCTTTACTTTAATTGTCCATGAGAAATGCAGCGTCGAAGACGATGTAATTTTTCTGCTCCTAGTAATTATTTAAAAAATAATTCGGAGTACTTTCCCGAAATTCAGGATGGAATAAAACCTAATCCCTAAAAGCGAAGCGACCTAATCCCTAATCCCTCAGTGCAAAAGCGCTGCGCCACTAACCTTCAAAATCGAAACCTTCCCATCCACCTTAGACAAAACCCCAGCATCAAACCTCTCCACATCAAAATCATCACCCTGCACTTCCCTAAAAACATCAAGCACCAACTTCAACCCCTCCTTCCAACTCAAACCCTTCTTATACTTCTCCCTAAGCAATCGCCGAATCTTCTCATCATTCTCCCCAACAGCATTCGCATGATACTTCAAATAATTTCCAGTAATATCAGTCGTATACAAAACAGCCTCACCATTAATCCCAGCAAACATCATCGAAACACCAAAAGGCCGCGCTCCACCATACTGCGTAAACTGCTGCTTTACGTCAGCAATATCCCGAACAATAGATTCAGTACTCGGAGCAGAATCATAAGTAATCCTATGCTGCTGCGCCAAAACCCTAGCCTTATCAATCAAAACCCTAGCGTCAGAACTAATCCCAGCCGACACACAAATAATATGCTCATCAATCTCATTAATCTTATTAGCACTTTCCTCAACAATCAAATTATCCCTCTTCCGCCTATCCGAAACAATCACAACCGCATCCTCACAAACAATCCCCACAGAAGCCGAACCCAAACGAATAGTCTTCTCAGCATACTCAACCTGCAAAATATGTCCATCAGGCGCAAACATTGTCGCAGCCCTGTCATACCCCATTTGCTGGTGCTGTATATCGTCCATAAAAAATCTACCTAATCTAAACTTTTAAGCCTTTCGGACCCATAAATTACACTACTAAACCATTTTATTTTTTTCGAGTGCATCAACAATCTTAACAATTTTCCTTTTTGAAATCTTGCCCATAAAATATTCTTTAGTTATATTCTCAGGGTAGTGTTCTGAATCCTGATTGAAAACCTTAAGTCTTTTGGCGCCATTCTTGAAAGCTTTAATTATTCCCTTAGAATCAATAGTATGATCATTCTTGTTAATCAAAAGAACATAATTTTTATGATTAAATTTCGGGATTTTCTTCCTTCTAAGCAGAATACCACAAACAATAAAAAAAGTTCTAGAATCAATTTCTTTAAGTGTGATATCAATATATCTTTTAGGAAACTTGTGAGAAAGTATTTTTTTAAAAAAAGAAGATTTCCATATAAGTCTATGAATAAAAAATATGTTTATAAAATTAATAAGAGCGAGTAGTTTAAGTCTAGAACCAGAATTCATTTTTAACATTTTAGAATTCAAGTAAGGTTCCATTGCCAAAATACCCTTACATTTAGAATCAACCTTAACCCCATTCACAACTAAAAATCCAAATGAAATTCCACCCAAAAAATAACTCTTTAATCCCAATCTCCCTATCTCTTCATCTAGATATTCAGAAAAATTTTCAATGGAAATTTTGGCCAAAGGTTTTTTCTCCAAGACAAACCCTGGCATATCAATAAAATAAACATTAAAATAATCGTCCAAATATTCCTTGAACCCATTCAATATTTTACTATTAGTCGGGAAAGAATGAACAAGAATAATATTTTCTTTAACCATAAGATTACTCTTTCCTGAGTTTTTTAATTATCTCACTAACTTGCAAAATATGTCCATCAGGCGCAAACATTGTCGCAGCCCTATCATACCCCATTTGCTGGTGATGTATATCATCCATAAGAAGAACTATAAGAATCCGTTTTTAAAATTATCTAATCACTGTTTACCAAGAATCCACAAGAAATACGGCGCCGAAGGTGTCGTAATTTTATGTGGAATAAAACAAATACCAAATACCTAATTTCTAATTCCAGCAGAAAGCCCCTTTAAAGTACCACTCACCCTCAAAATCCCAATCCCAGCCAAACAAAGCCCCGCCCGAACCTCATCCAAACTTTTAACCAAACAACTTCCAATCATCAAACCTTTTTCCTTACCAGTTATCTCTTTTTCCTTCACGGGCATATAAGCAGACCTAGCAAAACCCAAAACCCCAACATAATCCAAAATAGCATCTTCAACTTTAGCATTGCTAGCCCGAACCAAAAAATACCTCCGCTTATCCCGAGCCGAAGGTCGAAGTTTCAATTTCTTAATCTTGTTTGCCATTCTTCTTTTTCCTAGACTTCTGTCCTTTTAATTTCTTCTTTTTCAAAACAACTCCAACAATCCCAGACAAAATTCCAATCAAAACCATAACAAGCCAAAAATAATCCTGTCCCTCAATAACAACTTCTTTCTCAATAACAATCTCTTCTCTAGTCTTAACAACAATCGGCTCATTAATCAATTGAATAGTTAACTCAGCTTTCCCTTCAATGATATTCTCAACCTTCAAAAACAAATCATAATAATTAGCAGAACTTAAATTCAACTTAGCAGACTGCCCCTCTCCAAGTTTCAAATAAATCGGGTCACTTCTAACAGTCAAAAGTACATAATCTTCCTGAACATCATTAACTTCCAACAAGTGCCGACCCCCATCAAAATCATAAAGACTAAAATTCAACTTCTCACCCTCTTCCAAACTCTTCGTATAACCATGAGAAACCTCACTAGCTTCAACAACATAAACTCCCTCTTCCAAAACTTCTTTCGTAGTAGAACTACTTCCGCCCCCACCGCCCCCACTACTCCCACTACTCGTAACCACAACAGCGCTAATAACAAAACTAGAGTTCACAGAAGCATTCACATTCCCAGCCAAATCACTACAATTAATATTCCAAACATAAGTGCCCGGCGTAAAAATTCGACTAAACAGTTGCCCCACAGAAACATTAACCGAAGAATTAGTCAAAACAGATACGCCATCAACAACCAAACTACAATTAGCAATATTCTCATCACTAACATTAAAACCAAAACTCTTCAAAACAGAATTCAAAGTTTCACTAGTTGGCGAACTCGTAATATTTATCACAGGCGCAACAGAATCATAAACCAAACTATAGTTAACACCATCCCCCTCATCCGAATGATTATTCAAAGCAACACAATCCCACAAATAAGAATCATCCGAATCAAAACTATAATTAAAGATACTTCCGTTTTCAAATCCCGAAACATTCTGCGTCTCATTCCAAACCAAAACCCCAGAAGAATTCCAAATCCTAAAAGTCATGTTAGACAATCTGTAACTAGCATCACTCGAAGCCGTACAATTAAATGCAGTCTCGTTGACATTAGTATAACTAGCATTAGCAGGAGAAATCAAATTGACTTCAATTCCACCGATCGTCAAACTAAAATTACTCGAAGCATAATCCTCATTACTTTTCAAATCAACCCCCAAACAATTCCAATTATAAGCTCCCTCAGGCATATTCGCCAAATCAAAACTCGTCTCGTTAGAAGTCCCAGTCAAATTCACACTCTCATTATAATAAACCCCAGAAGAATTCCAAATCTCAAAAGTCAAATTCGCCAACTGCCAATCACTAACATTACAAACAAAACTCTGATTCACACTTAAATTAACATGCCCATCAACAGGAAAAACCAAGGTCACATTCGGATCATCAACATCCAAAAAAAGCAAAGCATCATAAATATTTATCCGAGTAAAATTATACCCACTTCCTAAACTGTCATCAAGACAAACTCCACTGTTATTCAAAACACTCTCAATCTCATCAACACTTTTCAGTTGACCACTCAAATTCAAATACTGTCTCATCAAAACAATAGCACCAGAAACATGCGGAGCAGACATAGAAGTTCCACTCTTATTACCAAAACCTCCTCCAATGACACTAGACGCAACACTGATCCCCGGAGCCATCAATTCGAAAAGAGCCCCCCTCATATAGGAGATAACATCAGAATCATTAACGGCACCAACTCTAGTAGCACTCTCAATACACGCAGGAAACGCAACTCCGGTAGTACAACTCTGCCCAACACTATCACAATTTCCAGCAGAAATAACAACAGCAATTCCAGCGGCAACAGCACCATTTATCATATTATCCCAAATGATACTTTCTCCATCGCAATAACTGTTGTAAGTACTATTGTCTCCAAGACTCATGCTAATCACGGAGATATTAAATTTTGAAGCATTAGAAACACACCAATCAATAGCGGCAAGAATATCGGCTCCACTTTCCGAACTCCCACTAGAGTCCAAAACTTTCATGGCAATAATTTTTGAAGCTGGAGCAACACCTTTATATGTAGAATCGTTTGAGATAATAATTCCTGAAACATGTGTTCCATGCCCATTGTCATCTAAGGGATCATTATTATCTTCAATATAATTGTACCCTCCAAGAACCTTGCAACTAGAATTTGGGTCATTATTTCCATAACATCCACCGAGAGCAGGATGGCTATAATTAACACCAGTATCAATAACACAAATAGTCTGTCCTGCCCCAGTTAAATTGACATAACCATTCTCCAGGTTCCAACTATTTTCGCCACCAATCATCGGAACGCTAACATCCAAAGTAGCGCTAAATTTTCTTTTATCAACAAAAACCATATCATCAAACTTTTCCCTTAAAGCATCCATATCATCAACATTAACTTCTGCTGCAAATCCATCAATACTAGAAAGTTCATGCGTAATATTTACCTCGACATCTTCAGTCGCCACGGAAAACTTTCCAGCTTGTCCCATCTCATTATTTAAGATAACAACAGAAACAGTTTCAGCCCCACTAACAAATCCCAAAATTAAAAACCCCAAAATCAACACCAAAAAAACAAAACTATTCCTCATTATCCCAAACAACTCCACATTTCTCATCAACAATCTCACAATGACCAGCCCCACAATCCATACTTCCCCCAATGCAATTCATACTACAAAAAATTCCACCACAATCAGGCGCCTCACTCTCCCAAACACATTCCGAAGCATGACAACAACTCGCAACCACACAATTCTCAGAAACCTCCCCACTCCCCTTCTCTCCAACAAACCAAAAAAACCCAACAACTAACAAAACTCCCACAACAACAATCGTCCCAACCAAGCCTCTATTATTCATACAAAACCAAATCTCTTTGACATTAAAAACATTACGAAACCCACAAATAACCCAAGTAGAACAAGTCGTAAAATTAAAGATTTCACTAAAACCAACAAGCAACAATAAAAAACCAACAACGGGGCGCCAACTTTAAATACCCCAAGCCCCTTTCTCTCACAAGATGGTGAAAATACATACAGTAGGCGGATTCTCAGAAGTCGGTAAAAACATGGTAGTCGTAGAACTCGAAGAAGACGCATTCATTTTCGACGAAGGATTTTTTCTCCCAGCAATAGTTTCCATGCAAGAACAAGAAAGAATCATGACAGAAAAACATCTCAAATCAATCAAAGCCGTTCCGGATGATGCAGCTATCGCAAAAATAAAACACAAAGTCCGAGCGCAATTCATTTCCCACGCACATCTAGACCACGTAGGGGCAATCCCATTCTTATCCGAAAAATACGACGCACCAATCTACGGCACACCCTTCACAATAGAAGTCCTAAACTCTCTTTTAGCAGACAACGATATAGTTCTAAAAAACAAAAAACAAGCGATCAAACCAAACACAACATTCTACATCAAAGGAAAAAACACGAAATACAAAGTAGATTTTATCAACATAACACACTCAACCGCACAGTGCTTAATGATAGCAATCCATACAGCAAAAGGCGCAATTATCTACGCGCCAGACTTCAAACTAGACGACACCCCAGTGCTCGGATTAAAATGCAACTACAAAAGACTTAGAGAAATATCGAAAGAAGGAGTACTAACATTCATATGCGATTCCCTATACGCCCCACACGATGGAAAAACTCCATCCGAAAAAATAGCAAGAGCACTTCTAGAAGAAACACTAATGACGATCCAAAACCGAAACGCCGGAATGATTGTAACAACATTCTCATCCCACATCGCAAGATTAAAATCAATAGTAGACTTCGGAAAAAAATTGAACCGAGAAGTAGTCTTTTTGGGAAGGAGTCTAGATAAATATTCAACCGCAGCAAAAAATGCAGGAATCGCACCATTCCTAAACTCAGTTCATATCTCAAAATACCGAAGACAAGTAGAAAGTACATTAAAGAAAGTGGAGAGGAACAGAAAAAAATATCTAGTAGTTTGCACCGGACACCAAGGAGAACCAGGAGCAATTCTAGAAAGATTGTCCCGCCATCAACTTCCATTCAGAATAAATAAAGACGACAACATAGTATTCTCTTCTTCCGTAATCCCAGCCGAAACAAACAAGGCTCAATTCGCGAAGATGGAAAGCAGATTGAAAAAGGCTAAACCAAGAATATTCAGAGATGTTCATGTTTCAGGACACGCAAAAAGAGAAGACCTTAGAGACATCATGCAAATAATAAACCCACAACACGTTATTCCAGCTCACGCAGGATTTGATAAAACAAAGTACATGGCAGACCTAGTTGACGAAATGGGTTACAAACTCCACAAAACATGCCACCTCATGCAAGATGGAGGCGTTCTAGAATTGTAGAACCACAAACACAAAGCAGAGAGCAAGAGTTAAGTGGCGGAATAAAAAATGCCCTAGATAGAGGAGAGACATTAGTAAAAGCGAAACAGTCTTTCATTAATGCAGGGTATACTCCAGAAGAGATAGAATCCGCCGTAAAAAGCATGTCAGTATCTTCGCAAATTCCAAGACAACCATTAGGCCAAGGGCAACCACTAGTTCAGGGACAACAACAAGTCACAACGCCAAAAAAATCCTCAAAAAAACTAATAATAATTATGTCAATAATAGGAATAATAATCGTAATAACCGCAGCAGTTCTAGGTCTTTTCTGGAACAAGATATTCTAATGGAAATCTATCAACCCGCCGAAGACTCAATAATGTTCGCAGACTTTTTAAAAAAATATCCAAAAATATCCAAAGTCAATTCTTATTTAGACATAGGAACAGGTTCAGGCATCTTACCAAAAACAGCATCCAAATTCCTAAACTCAAAAAACATAACAGCCATAGATATAAATCCAGACGCAATAAAAGCTCTCCAGAAACAACCATTCAAAACAATCCAGTCCGATTTATTCAAAAACATAAAAGAAAAATTCGATCTAATAACTTTCAACGCTCCATATCTCCCACTAGACAAACGAGAACCAAAAGAATCTCAACTAGCAACAACCGGCGGAAAACGAGGCGACGAGATATCCCTAAAATTTCTCAAACAAGCAAAATCCCACCTAACCCCAAACGGAAAAATCTTCCTTCTAATCTCGTCCCTAACTCCAACCGAAAAAATAAAAAAACTATGGCCTTACAAAATCGTCGCAAGAAAAAAGATATTCATGGAAGAACTCCTAATTCTAGAATTCAAACCAAACCCCAACAATCCTTAAAAACCAACCAGTCTCCAAAATACCATGCAACAAAAAAAGAGATTCGCCCACCTAGCAGACTGCCATCTAGGAGGCTGGCGCCAACAAGAACTCCAAGCCCTAAACTTCGCGTCATTCAAAAAAGCAATAGACATAATCATCCAAGAAAACCTAGACTTCGTTCTAATAGCAGGCGATCTCTTCGACTCAGCCTATCCCCCAATCGAAATCCTAAAAGAATCTTTCGCCGAATTCAAAAAACTTCACGACGCAAAAATTCCAGTATACCTAATCGCAGGCTCTCATGATTTCTCGGCATCAGGCAAAACATTTTTAGACGTTCTAGAAAAAGCAGGCTTCTGCAAAAATGTTCACAAGTCAGAAATACAAGAAGACGACAGAATAAAGCTAACTCCAACGTTCCACGAAGAGCTAGCAATCTACGGATATCCAGGAAAAAAATCAGGCATGGAAGTTGCAGACATCAAAAAAATATATCTCGACCAACACCACCCTTTCTCAATACTAATGCTCCACACAACAATCAACGACGTCATCGGCTCTCTCTCAATAGAATCCCTAGACAAACAAAAACTTCCCCTAGCAAACTACTACGCCATGGGGCACATCCACAAAAGATACGAAGACCACATCGCAAATTCAAGGTACGTATACCCAGGACCAACATACCCAAACAATTTCCAAGAACTCTCCGACCTCAAACACGGAAGCTTCCAAATAGTAGAAACAGATGGTGCAAACATAACAACACAAAGTATCGAGCTCCCACTAAAAGAAGTCGCAGCGATCACACTCGAAATAACAAACGCGCTACAAGCAACAGAAGAAATAATCCAAGCACTAGACAGATTCAATCTCCAAGACAAAATAGTTCTCTTAAAATTAACAGGAACTCTAACCCAAGGGAAAACAGGAGACATTCGTTTCAACGAGATAGAAGATTTCATAAAAAAGAAAGGCGCATATACATATCTCCGAAATATCTCTTCAATAAAAATGCAAGATCTAGAGTTAGGAATAACTCAAAGCCAAGACAATGTAGAAGAGATAGAACAAAAAAAATCAGGCGAATTCTTCAAGAACAATCCAAACGACTTCAATGACTTCCATTATCCCCTAATGTCCGCACTCTCTCTAGAAAAAAATGAAGATGAAAAATCAGAAATCTACAAAGAAAGACTTCTATCCGAACTAAAAAACGTACTAAGACTAAACACAATCATATGATATTCAAATCCCTACAACTAGAAAACATCAGAAGTTACGAAAGACTAGAAATAGAATTTCCAAAAGGCGCAGTCTTACTTTCAGGAGACATCGGCTCAGGAAAAACTTCAATTTTACTAGGACTTCAATTCGCACTTTTCGGATTACAGCCAGGACAAAAAGGAGCTTCCATCCTAAGACAAGGAGAAGATAGCGCATCCACCTGTCTAAAAATGGAAGTCGACGGAGAAGAAATAATTCTAGAAAGAACAATCAAAAAATCGAAAACAGGATCAATCACCCAAGACTTCAACATGATAACAACACAAGGAAAACAAGAAGAGCTCTCAACATCAGAAATGAAAGAGCGAGTCATCACCCTACTCAACTACCCAAAAGAATTCGCAAAAAAATCAAACCTCCTATTCAAGTTCACGGTATACACACCTCAAGAAGAAATGAAGGCAATCGTCCAAGAAAAACCCGAAGTCAGATTAGACACGCTCCGACACATATTCGGCATAGACAGATACAAAAGAATAAAGGAAAACGCAAGCATACTTCTCCAAAAAATAAAAGAATCAATCAAAATAAAAGAAATCCTAACTTCAGAACTGAATCTTCTAAAAGAAAAAATCAACACAGAAAACGAAAACAAAATTTCCCTAACAAGAGAAACAAACAACCTAAACATAGAATATCAAAATCTAATCCTAACAAAACAAAATTCTGAAGAGATCTTGACCTCTTTACAAAAAACACTAGATGAAAAAAGAAATCTAAAATCCGAACTAGAAAAACTTCAAATCCTATTCCAATCTAAAAAAGATTCAGAGTCCAGAATAAAAAAAGAAATAATTTTAATGCAAAAAGAAATCCTAGAAGAATTCAATTTCTCACAAGAGAGATTGGATTCAGTTTCCGAACTATTAGATAAACACAAGAAAAGCCTAGAAGAAAAAAACTCCCGATTTCTAATTCTCAATTCCCAAGTCTCAGTTCTCGACTCCAAAAAAGAACAACCTCTCGAACTAAAAAATAAAATCATTTCTCTAGAAAATTGTCCAACCTGTCTTCAAAGAGTAGGGCAGGATCACAAGTCCAGAATAGAAAAGCAAACTCAATATACAATAGAAGAAATCGACAGAGAGCTAACGGAAAAGATAGAACAAAAACAAATACTGATAAGAGAAATAGAAAGCGAAAAAGAATTAATAAAGAATTATGAAACAGACAAATCCACTCTTCAGCAAGAAAAGATAAAATCCGAACATCAAAAAACTATACAGACAAAGATCCAATCCGAAGCATACAGACTAGATAGAACAACAAACGAAATCACAGAACTCCAAACCAATCTAGATCAAATCCAAACCAAAATAGAAACCTTCTCAAAATCCCAAGAAGAATTCGACAAAGCAAAACAAGAGTTCCAGAACATAAACGAAAAAGCAAGAATAAAGGAAATACTAATAGCGACAAAAAATAAAGAGCTAGAACTTCTAAAAATAAAATTAACTGAACTTTCAGAAGAAATTGTTAAGAAAGAAAAAATAAGAGAAGAAGTAAATTATCTTAGAGGACTACAAGACTGGATACAAAAAAACTTCATCACACTAATCGACATAACAGAAAAATCCGTCATGGTTCAAATCCGAAACGAATTCTCAACAATCTTCTCCGAATGGTTCTCCCTTCTAGTATCCGATTCCCTAACAGTAAGATTAGACGAAGATTTCACACCAATCATCACAAACCAAGACTACGAAATCGACTACGACTTCCTCTCAGGCGGCGAACGAACAGCAACAGCACTAGCCTACAGACTCTCTCTAAACCAAGTCCTAAACTCCCGAAGCAACATCAAAACAAAAGACATCGTAATCCTAGACGAGCCAACTGACGGATTCGCAACAGAACAAATCGACAAAATGCGAGATATCTTCGAACAACTAAAAGCCGAACAGATGATTCTAGTTTCCCACGAAGAAAAAATAGAAGGCTTCGTAGACCATGTGATAAGAGTTCAGAAAGACGGAACTTCAAAAATTACTACCAACAGTTAATTTTAAAAACCAAAATCAAGACATATAATCATGGAAATCAAAGTAATCAAAGACGAAAAGAACGTTTTAGAAATCGAGCTATCAAACCTAACAATCGCCGAAGTTTTAAGAGTTTACCTGAACAAAGAAGGTGCAAAATTAGCAGCTTGGAAAAAGGAACACCAAACAAAAAATCCAGTTCTACACGTTGAAGCAGACAATCCAAAAAAACTTCTAAAAGCTGCAATCAAAGCACTAGAAAAAGAAATCGACAGAACAGTTGACGAATTCAAAAAGTTGAAGTAAACCTAGAACATATATTCTTTTAATATACATACAACTAATACATCCATGCAACAAAAAATCTCAGCCGGCTCCTACATCCTAAACCAATTCCTACATGGCGGCTACGAATCAGACATTATCACAACACTCTACGGCCCAGGCGGCTCCGGCAAATCAAATCTCGCAATAATCCTAGCAACTTCAATGTCCAAGAAAGGCAACAAAACAATCTTCATAGATACAGAAGGCGGCTTCTCATCGGAACGCTTCAAGCAAGTTCATAGAGGCACCAAAGAAGAAATCGAACGAGACCTCCAAAACATCTTCCTCCTAAAACCAACTTCCTTCAAAGAACAAGAACAAGCCTTCGAACAAATGCTAAAACATCTAAAGAACAATGAAATTAACTTAATAATAATCGATTCAATAGCAATGCTCTACAGATTAGAACTAGGAACCGCAATCGGAACAAAAGACCAAGAACAAATATCAAAGATAAACAGAAAACTAGCAAACCAACTCAGAACCCTAAACGAAATCGCCAGAAAACAAAACATCCCAGTAATAATAACAAACCAAGTCTACGCAAGCTTCACAAAAAACCAAGAAGATAAAAATTTCGAAAGACAAGTTTCAATGGTCGGCGGAGACCTTCTAAAATACTGGTCCAAATGCCTAATCGAACTAAAAAACTACAACAACAAAAGAACCTTGATCCTAAAAAAACACCGTTCCCTCCCAGCCAAAGAACTCCCTTTCGAAATCATAAACCCAGGAATAAAAAAACGCGGCCTATTTTAATAGATATATAGTTACTACAAAGTAACTACAAACAAGAACACTTAAAAAGCCCTGAAGGGTTCTCGGCACATGAAATACAAAAATACTCCAACCAACAGTTTGGTCTGTAGTTATTTACTAAGCCCTTACTCTAGTGATGAACCCGAAATGTGGGAAATGGCAAAGCTTCCACAACTTGAAGATATATCTGAAAAAATAGTTTTAGATTTAGGCTGTGGGTTCGGTTCAAATTTTATATCATTCTTAAAAGAGAATCCTCAAGATCCAAAAATTTTATATCATTTAGACGCCAATCTAGAAGTATTCTATAGAAAAATTTCTGAAAAAGAAATCCAGAATTTTCACAATAAGGAAAATCCTGTTTCTTGGAGAAAAGATTGTGGACGAAATAGATTCTATGATTGGGAAAGCACTAAAGACATTAGGGTTGTCGCAGATGCAACCAATTTGCCATTTAAAGAAAGGCATCTAGATATCATTCATCAAGATATGATGATGGCAGACAATCCGAGATTAGATACGACTAAAGCGTTTATAGAAATTAATAGAGTCTTAAAAGTCGGAGGAATCTTCATATCCAGAGGAATAAGCGGTGATTATATAGGAAAAAATGAAAATCTTCAAAGAATCGAAACAGGGGTTCCTCTTGCAGTTTATGAAAAAGTAAAAGAAGCCTCAATGATTTAATTATTTCTTCCGAACAACCTTCTTTCTCCTCTTTCGCACAACCTTCTTCTTCTTCTCATGATCCACAATCTTCCCATCTACAATCTCAACTTCCCCACTAGCCATCTTAGCCTTAAACTCCGCTTTCTTCTTAGCAGCCTCCTCATTCGTCACGCATTCCATATTAAAACAAAACTTCCAAGGCGCCTTCCCTCTCTGAAAACTCTGAATCAAAGGAAACCCACATTCCTTACAAAAATCCAAACTCCCTTCTTCAACTCCTTCTTCTTCAGCCTGTTTCTTAGAAACCCGAGCCGGCTTCATCTGTCCCTTGGGCGGCAAAGAATAAATCGTCTTACAATCAGGATAAGCATCACACGAAACAAAATACCGACCAAACTTCTTTCCATACATAACTCGCAAATTCCCCTTCCCACATTTCCGACACTTATCCAAAGTATTCATCTCCTTCTCCTCCTCCCAAACCTTAGCATTAGCATCCGCCAAACTTTTTCCCATCTCCGCCAAATTCGCAGTCATCCCCTCCGCAATCGAAGTCACAACCTTCTTAGAATCCTCCAAAACCTCAGAACCCATCTTCTCAAAATCCCCATCCGCAACAACAATCTCCTCAAGCTTCTCAGTCATATCAGCAGTCATTTTCTCATCCAAAATTATCGGCGCATACTTCTCAAGCGTCTCACACATTCTCATCCCAAGCTCCGTCACCTCAATTGCCTTCTCTCTAGCATACCCCCGAGAATAAAGCGTCTCAATAATATTAGCCCGAGTAGCCTTCGTTCCCAAATTCTTCTTTTCCAATTCCTTAACTAAGCTAGCAGCAGAATATCTCCTAGGCGGCTTCGTCTCTTTCTCCTCAGTCCGAATCTCCAAAACATCAACCTCTCCATCAAGCGTCGGAACCTTCGCCTCCTTAGTCGCGTGCGGATAAACATTCATCCAACCCTTCTCTTTAATCTGCGTCCCATTCGCACTAAATCCAAGACCGCCAACCTTAACACCAACCCTCTTCCTATCCAAAATAGCCGACTCACAAAAACAAGCAATAAACCGCTTCACAATCAAATCATAAATCTTCTTATCCAATTCCTTAATCTTAACTTTCTCTCCAGTCGGATAAATAGCAGGATGCGCCGGATCTTTCTTTTTCCCCTGAGTCGGCTTACCATTCACAGCATACTTAACAGCAGCAGTGTGCTTCTTCAGCCGCTTCAAAATCTTCCCGTACCCAATCGACTCGTCATACTCCTGACTCGAAGTCCTCGGATAAGAAATCGCACCAGCCAAATACAAACTCTGAGCAGTCTTCATAGTCTGAGCAGGAGTTGACCCACAATATTTGTAAGCCTCAGTTTGCAAAGTCGTCAAGTCAAATGGAACAGGCGCCGGCATTTCTTTCTCGCTAGCAGTCGTCTTAGCCTCGCCCTTCTTCCCCTGCAAATGCTTAAACCGCAATAACTCAGATTCATTAAAAATATCCTTAGGATACTTCACCTCCAATTGATTCCCCTTAATATCCTTCACCTGCAAAAACACATTCCAAAACGGCTCACTCTCAAACACCTCAATCTCTCGTTCTCTATCAACAATAATCTTCAATGCCGGACCTTGCACCCGACCAATAGACAAAATCCTAAAAGTCCCAGTCGAGCTCAAAGCCTTCATTAAACCTCGCGACAAATTAATCCCATAAAACCAATCCAAATAATGCCGAGTTTCCCCACTAACAGCAGCACCCCAATTCAAACTAGGCAACAAATTCTCAAACGATTTCTCCAAAGCCTCCTTAGTCAAAAGCGAAAACTTCATCCTCTTAGCGTCCTTCTTCTTCGCAACAAAACGCACAACATTCCACCCAATCACCTCACCCTCAACATCAAAGTCCGTCGCAACAATAAACTCCTTCGACTCTTTCACAAGCTTTCGAAGCACAGTCAAATACTTCTTAGTAAAATTTCCACCCTTCTTATTTGCCGCCGGTTGCCACTCAACCTCAAAATTCGGAAACGGCCCACGCTTAGCAATCTGTTGCACCCCAAACAAATGCCCAACCGCACAACCAACCAAATACCTTTGACTCCCCTTATAAAACTCATAATACGAAACTTTATTCTTATCCGTAATCTTCTTATCATCAGCCCCACTCAAAGCCGCAGCAATCTTCGCAGCAGCAGCAGGTTTTTCCGTAATAATTAAAATCGCATCTTTCGCCATAACAATATAACAAATTCAAGCTCCTATAATAAAGTTACGTTAACTATATTTCCAAAATCTTTCCCTTTTTTCCAACCTGAACAACCCGAGTTTTCCCAACCCTATCCTCAATCCCCTCAGCCTCATGAATATGCGCCGCAATCAACAAGTCAGGACCAAACTCAATCATAGCCTTCCTTAAAACATCTTCCCCAGGAATTCCAGAAAACTCAGCCCCAGTCCCAGCCGCATGCAAATGTGAAACTAAAATCTTCTTCTTATCTTTCATCCTAGAAAAATTCTTCCTAATCATCTTAAAATCAGCCTCATCCAAACTCAACTTCCAATTTCCACTCCCAATCCCAGCAATACCAACTCCGCCATAACTAACATAATAACCATGAATATTCTTTCCCATATCCTTAATCATCTCAACGTCCTCATCAAAATCCAAATTCCCAGGAACAAACAAAACTTTCTGCTTCGCCTTCCTAAACGGCTCCAAAATTCCCTTTCCCTCACCCTCATACCCGTGAATATCCCCAGCCAGAACAACCAAATCAACCTTCTCACGCTTACCCTTTTTAGCCAAAGCTTCCGCGACCTTCTTCTCCCCATGCAAATCCCCAGCTGCCAAGATTCTAAGTTTTTTATCCATAAGATATATAACAACCCAAATCTTAAAAACTTACCTCATCTAAATTTATTATGGCAAAGCAGCACGAATCAAACCAAGAAGCAAAAACCAAGAACCAAGAACACGAAGCTTCAGCCTCGCTTCCCAAAAAGAAAGGCTACGACTTCACCGAAGCAGAACCAAGACTAATCCAGCTCTGGCAAGACAAAAAGATATACAAATTCGACTCAGACAACACCGAAAAAGAAATCTTCTCATTCGACACACCTCCGCCAACAGTATCAGGCGCGCTCCATATGGGGCACGCATTCGGAGACTCACAACAAGATTTCATTGCAAGATACAAAAGAATGCAAGGATTCAATGTGTTAAACCCATTCGGAACAGATGACAACGGATTACCAACTTTAAGACTCGTAGAAAAAGAAAAAGGCATCAAGGCAAAAGATATGACACGAGAAGAATTTATCGACATATGCCTAAAGGCAATCAAAGAAGAATATGTTCCAGAATTTCTAAAAGACGCAAAGAGATTAGGAAGTTCAAATGATTGGGATTTATTCTACTCAACAATAGATGAAAGATCAAGAAGAATTTCCCAAAAATCATTCATAGACCTTTACAAGCAAGGCAGAGAATACCGAACAAAATGCCCATCCCTTTGGTGCACCACATGCCAAACAACAATCGCACAAGTAGAACTAGAGGACGAAACTCAAGAATCAACATTCAACGACATCACATTCAAACTAGAAAACCAAGACCTAACAATTTCGACAACAAGACCAGAACTTCTCCCGGCTTGCGTATGCATCTTTGTAAACCCATCAGATAAAAAATACAAAGACCTAGTAGGAAAAGAAGCAACGGTTCCACTATTCAATTTCAAAGTCCCAATCAAAACCGACGAAAAAGCCGATCCAGAAAAAGGATCAGGCGCAGTAATGTGTTGCACATTCGGAGACCAAACAGACATGGAATGGCAAAAGCAATACCAGCTAGAAATAAAAGAAGCAATATCTCCAAATGGCAAAATGACTAAACTAGCCGGAAAATATGAAGGACTCAAAATCAAAGAAGCAAGAAAACAAATTATCGAAGATTTAAGAGAATCAAAACTCCTAACAAAACAAGAAAAAATAACACACGATGTCAACGTCCACGAAAGATGCGGCACCCCAATAGAATTCATAAACTCAAAACAATGGTTCGTAAAATATCTGGACATGAAAGACGACCTAATAAAATGGGGCAACGAAATAAAATGGCATCCAGACCATATGAAACACAGATATACAAATTGGGTAAAAGGACTAAAATGGGACTGGTGCATCTCAAGACAGATTCCATTTGGAATCCCATTCCCAGTATGGTATTGTAAAGAATGCGACGAACCGATCATGGCAAACGAGTCCCAACTTCCAGTAGATCCATTAGAAGACAAACCATTAATCAAAGAATGCCCAAAATGCAAATGCAAAGAATTTATTCCAGAGCAAGACATCATGAACACTTGGGCAACCTCATCTCTAACACCTGACATCACAAAAGACTTATTAAAAGAAACTCCAATCTACGAAAAAATAAAAGACAAGCCATTCTCAATCCGAAGAAACGGGCACGACATTATAACCTTCTGGGACTTCAACTCAGTTGTAAAATCTCAATTCCATCATAACAGAAATCCTTGGAATGAATTAATGATAAACGGCTGGATGCTAGGTAAAAATGGGAAGAAAATGTCCAAGTCAAAAAACAACGGGATATCTCCACAAGACACAATCGAAAATCACGGAGCAGACGCACTTCGTTATCTTTGTGCAGCAGCAAAGCTAGGAGAAGACATTGCTTTTCCAGAAGCAGAACTAATCAAAGCAAAAAAACTAATCAACAAACTCTACAACGCCTCAAAATTCGTATTCATGAACCTAGAAGATTACAAAGACGAAAAACCAAAACAACTAGAAAAGATAGACGACGAATTCTTAAAACATCTAAATCACAAAGTTCTAGCCATAACAGATCATTTTGAAAAATACAACTATTCTCATGCAAAAGAATTAACAGAAAGATTCTTCTTCGACGACTTCGCAGACAACTACATAGAAATTGTAAAGAAAAGAATCTACAATGAAACAGGCGACAAGAAAATATCAGCACAGTACACTCTAAAGAAATCCCTCTTAATAATTCTGAAACTCTTCGCTCCAATAATACCATTCATCACAGAAGAGATCTATCAAACATATTACAAAGAAGAAGAATCAATCCACATAACATCTTGGCCAGAACACAAAATAGAAAACACTATCCCAAATTACTACACAGAATTCTGCAATCAACTTTCTCTAATTCGTCAACAAAAAACCTCAGCACAAAAATCCATGAACTCCGAAATAATTCTAACACTAGAAAAAGAAACAATAAAATCTATAACAGAATCTCTAGAAGATCTAAAATCAGTAACCGCAGCAACAGAAATCAAAGAAGGCGATTTCAAAGTAGAATTCATCTGACCCAAAATCCTATAAACAAATCTTCCTATATATTAAAATGATAAAAAATAAAATAAAAATAACAAACCCAACCAAGTCAAACCAAGAACCAAAAACTAAAAACCAAAAACATCAGCACAGCTGATTCCCCCATGAACGAAGCACAAAAATACGAACTCGAATCAACAGTAGAAGAACTAGAATCCTATCGTGGTCGTCACACCGAACTAATCACAGTCCTAATCCCAGCCGGAACAACTCTAACCCAAGTAACAAAACAACTAGAAGACGAAAAAGGAACAGCAACAAACATCAAATCAACTGGAACAAGAAAAAATGTAATCGCGTCTCTAGATAGAGCAGTCAGAAAACTAAAAGAAATAGGAAAGACACCAGAGAATGGTTTAGCAGTATACGCAGGAAACGTAACACTAGCAGACGGAAGAGAATCCCTAGAAGTCTGGGCAATAGAACCACCCAAAAAATTAAAGATCAAAATTTACAGATGTGATCAAACCTTTGTAGTAGATCCTCTAAAAGAAATGCTAGAAACAGACGAGGTTTACGGTCTACTAATCATCGAAAGAAACGAGGCAAGCATAGGAATGCTAGACGGTAAACATATCAGACTTCTGCAACACATGACATCCGGAATCCCGGGCAAAACAAAATGCGGCGGACAAAGCGCAGCAAGATATTCAAGAATAAGAGATTCCCTAGCAAAAGATTTCTTTAAGCGAATAGCCGAAAACATGAAAACTCACTTTTGGGATAACAAAAAACTAAAAGGAATAATAGTTGGAGGACCAATTCCAACAAAAGACGAATTCTTAGTCCAGAGCCAACTAGTAACACAACTAAAAGATAAAGTAATCGGAGTAAAAGATATCGGAGGAACAGGTATGCACGGATTACATGAACTAGTAGAGGCCTCAGAAGATCTTCTAGCCGAACAAGAGATGACAAAACAACGACAAATTCTAGACCTCTTCTTCGAAAGATTAGCAAAAGAACCAGACAAGGTTTCTTACGGAGAAGCTGAAGTAGAAGACAGATTAATCCGAGGAGCAGTCGATAAACTAATCATTTCAAAATCACTAGACAAAGAAAAAATAAAAGCAATGGAAAAATTAGCAAAAGCTTCCTCAGCAGAAATTTACATAGTAACCTCAGAAACAGTAGAAGGCGTCCAATTCGATAACCTAGGCGGCGTAGCAGGTCTTTTACGTTTTGAAATCCATGATTAAAAAACCCTAATAAACCAATTAGAAAAAACTCCCGAATCCCCGCAATGATAAACTTTATGAAAAACCTGATTCCAAAACAAATCAACCTCCATCCTACCCCGAATCCAATCATTCTCCTCACTCAAAACTAACTGTCCAGGCTTAAACCTATCCGGCACAACCCCAAAACACTCCCGAAAAATCTCAACTCCTTCACCAAAATACTCCTCATCCCGAACAACTCCAAACTCCTCAAACGAATGAACAACACCATGCATCGCAATCTCCTTATCCTTACCTAATATATAATCACACCATTCCTCATCAATCTCAACACCCCCAAATTTAGGCACAACAAAATAAACATCTCCCAAATCCAAGATCTCATCCGAACAATTCATCCCAGGCGAAACATCATCAACCTGACTAGGCAAAATCAACCTCACAAAAAACAACAACCCAACCAAAACAACAATACCCAAAACAAAAATCCGCGTAATCCGCGAAATCCGCGAGCCATTATTATCCCACTTTAAAATTATCACACCTCTTAGCAGTTTCAAAAACTTTCCTCTTAACCTCAGCTTCTTTCCCAAAATTCAACAACAACCCAACTTCCAATCCAGTACACCTCAAATAATTAAGAAGCTGGCTTTCATCTGCAACTCCCAGCCCAACATTAGCCTTAACTTCCACAACAATCTTTCCATCAATCACAAAATCAGCAATATAATCCCCTACAATCTCACCATTATAAAAAACCTGAACAGGAACCTGACAATCAAAATCAATTCCCATTTTTCGAAATTCAATTTTCAAAGCATTCTCATAAACCTTCTCCAAAAATCCATAACCAAGCACATTATAAACCCGATAAAAATTCCCAATAATTTTCTCAGTCAACTCTTCATGTTTCATAACAAAATCAACACACCAAACTTTTAAAATACTCCTAACCATAACAATCCAATGGAAGAGGCAAGACCAGTAATAACTCAATCAACAGCAGAAGAAATCGACAACGAATTCGAAGTCAACGAAACAGAAGCAAGTGAAAAAGTCGAAGCCGCACTCTTCATCGCCGGCCGATATCTAACTCTCCAAGACCTAATCATGCTAACCGACATCAACCCAATCATGCTCAAATCAATCCTATACAACCTAGAAAAAAAATACTCAACAGGAACACTCCGCCTAATCCGCCGAGACGAATCCTACAAACTAGACATCGCGCAAAAATACCACTTCCTAATCAACAAGCTCGCAACAGGCAACGCAGAATTCACAAAAGCCGAACAAGAAACCCTCGCAATCATCGCCTACAAACAACCAATCAAACAATCCGTCGTCATCAAAATCCGAGGCAACAAATCATACGACCACATAAAAAAATTCCGAACACTGGGATTAGTCATAGCAAAACAAAACGGACACACCCTAGACCTCTCCCTCTCCGAAGAATTCTACGAATACTTTAACGTAACTAAAAAAGAAAACAGCAACTAATGGAATTTCTAACAATCCTATACCTAACCTATACATTCATCTCATTTTACTTCCTAACAATCTACATCCTAACTTACCTTCAAAACAAGTCCCAAATCTACGAAGTCATAAAACCCGACAAAACAAGAGACATCTCAATCGTAATCCCCTGCTTCAACGCCGAACACTCAATAGCCAAAACAATAGAAGCCCAACTAAAATCAGACTACACCGGACTAAAAATAATAATCGTAGTAGATGATTGTTCAACAGACAACTCAGCTCAAATCATAAAACAATACGCAAAAAAATACAAGCAAGTAATGTACGTCAAAACTCCAAAAAATTCAGGTAACGCAGCAGGAGCAAAAAACTATGGAAGTCAATTTGTAAAAACAAAACTAATAGGATTCTCAGATGACGACTCAACTCCAAAAAAAGACGCAATATCAAAAATGGTCGGCTTCTTCAATGATGAAAAAGTAGGCGCAGTAACTTCCCGTGTTTTAATTCAAGGCAAACAAAACTTTTTAACAAAATCCCAAGCAATCGAATACAAAATCATCGCCTTCACAAGAAAACTCCTAGGCTTCCTAGAATCAATCTACGTCACAAATGGACCCCTCTCAATCTACAGAAAAAAAGCATTCGACCAAGTAAAAGGATTCGATATAAAAAATCTAACAGAAGATATCGAAATAACCTGGCACTTCGTCTCAAAAGGCTGGAAAGTCCACATGGCAATCCCAGCAATCGTTTACACATTCCCGCCAACAAATATCAAAACATGGTTTAAACAAAGAATCCGTTGGAACGTCGGCGGACTCCAAACAATCGCCAAATACAGAAAACAGGTACTAAACACAGGAATGCTCGGTCTCTTCATAATGCCTTTCTTTACATTCTCCTGGATACTCGGAATCACAGGACTCTTTTTCCTAGCCTACAGACTAACAAAATACATCATGATAAAATTCCTAGTAGCAAAATACTCAGTCGCAGCAAACGTCGCTCTCCTGACAATGAACGACATCAACCTAAATCCATCGATACTTTTCCTCTTCGGAATGCTCCTTTTCGCCATGGGTCTAATCTACTCAATCACAGCCCTAGCCTACTCAAAAGAATCAGGAAGAATAATCGGCCACAAAATCCGCGACATATTTATATATTCAATCTTCTACCTCCTAATGTATCCACCACTTCTAATAGTGGCATTCTACAAATATCTAAGAGGATACAACACATGGTGAACAAATGCTAAAATCAAAAAAGAACGTCTTCTGGGAAGCACTCCTAATCACAATCGTAGTTTTCCTCGCAGGACTCTTTCTCGGAATGCTAATCGAAACAACAAACACAAGTAAAGTCTCAAACCTCTATTTACAATCCGAAATCAGCCTAACAGATGCAGCAGCAGCTTCAAGTCTTTCAGAAGACAAAGACATAGACTGCGAAATAATCAAAGAAAACCAAATTCAATTTGCAAACCAGATATACCAAGAGGCAAAACTTCTAGAAGAATACGAAGCTTCAGGAAAACTAACCGATTCAATGGAATTGCTCCACAAAAAATACGACCTACTCCGAACACTCCTATGGACATCAAACCAAAAATCCCTAGACAGATGCAGCAACTACAACCTAATCGTCTACCTCTACGAATACGAAAACGAAAACACAGAAATAAAAGCAATACAAAACGTCTGGTCAAAAATACTCCTAGAAATCAAAACAGAAAACCACGACACGCTCCTACTTCCAATCGCAGTAGACCAAGACCTAACTTCACTAAACCTCCTAATAGAAAAACACCAAGTCCAAAAATTTCCAGCCCTAATAGTTAATAACGATAAAATACTATACGACCTCGAAAACACAGCCACAATCTACAATCTCCTAAACTAACCTATATATCCAACCATATACTTATTTAAAAAATAAAAACTTCTACTAATACAATGAGCATCTGCACAATATGTAAAAAAACCTCAGAAGAAACAACTCTCTACCCAGGAATCCTATCAGCCGAAATGGTAAACGTCTGCGAAGAATGCGCCGAAGACCAAAAAATTCCAATCATCAAAAAGCCATCAAATTCCCAACTAACCCAAGCCGACAAAACCTACTCCGTCAGAGAGCGACTCGACAGAATGTCAGGCAGACGCGACACAACCGAAATCTCAAGAGACCAAACAACAACACAAAAAAACCTCTCAAAACTAAGAATGCCAAAACCAAAACAGAATCATCCCGAAGTCCTAGACAACTACTACTGGACACTCAACATGGCAAGACGAAGAGCCAAGATGACAACTACACAACTCTCCAAAAAAATCGACACAACTTCCTACACAATCCAAGAGATAGAAAAAGGCGTCATCCCCGGAGAATTCAAAGAAATCTTCCTAAAACTAGAAGCCTTATTCGGAATCAAACTTCTAAAACAACACGAATCACAAATCAACTTCACAAGAAAAAACAAGAACCAAGAACAAGAACTTCTCAAATCCGTAGCCCAGAAAATGAAACACCCTGAAGCAGAGCTAGAAGAAGACGAACAAATGGAAGACATCCAAGAACAAATAGAACACGAAGAAATCAAACTATCAAAAAAGAAAGACATCAAAAACGTAACACTAAACGACCTAATCGACAGAAAACGAGCAAAAGAAAAATATCAACAACAACTCAAACAAAACGAAATGATGGGCGACGACATCGACATCGAAGAATTATAAATCAAAACATTTCACATCTACACCTTCAGTAAAATGCAACAATCCCTTATTCATTTCTAAAGTATGCTTAGTTCCAGGCATGTGAGGAATCCCAGTCCAAACAGCCGGCTTCGGCCTAAGATACCTATAGTCATGATGCTTACCTTTCTTAATCGGAAAATTCAAAGTCCAATCCCACGGCACAACCCAAAACTCACGCCTAGTCACAAGCGCCTCTAACCTATGTAAATCATCAAGCCCAATCTTCTTAATAGGAACGGCCAACTCATAACTACCAACCGCACAATAAAGCGGAAGCTCACCATACGTCTCACTCCAATTCAACTCATGATCAAAAAGCGTCCACTTCTTATAATTTTTCTTATAGTCATTACTACTAGGGTCAACCAAGCACCCCTTAACCTCAACTCCTTTATCAGAATGAAGCAAGTCAATACCTTTCTTCTCAAAGACATTCCTCGGAACACCAAGCACTTTTGCCATCTCAATCTCATGCACCTTTCCAATATAATTCTTAAAACGTTGAACTTTCATAAAAAGACAAGCTCATTCGCAACTTAAAAACAAATAGCATATCAAAACTATATATCGAAGAGTTATAAAATTAAAATTTTCGGAGTAAACTAGTATTATTTATACCGAAATAAGCAGGATTCACAATGCTTCCACCACTCACAGATTCTTCTACTCCAGATATAGCCCTTTTTTTACACTCTTCAGAATCACAAAATCGCCTTACCACATTTCTACCATCATTAAAATAAGCATAATGAGTCATATCATCTTCGCAAAAAAGACAGTCATCTTTACTAAATGGCCAAGGACCTTCCTTTTTTTTATAAATTTCAATTTCCAGATATTCTCCCTTTATTATTTCGACAGGTTTCGCGTCTAAAACTTTTTCATCCATTATCCCAAATACCTCAACCTACCAGGCCGCGGCTCATAAACCAAACCTTCCTCAAGCAACTTCTTAACCTCAACCTCAATACCCTCAGGAGCAGCCTCAACATCCATAACAAGCGCCTCCCTATCAATCCCTCCATCAGCCTCAGCACCCTTAATCTTATCCAATATCATATTCTTCAAACTAGCATCTCCCTTCTCATCACTAACAATATCCTTCCTAGCATTCTGAATCTCCAACTTTCGAACCAACAACCACCGAGCATCAACCTTCTTCACAACTTCCGGAATCATATACAACTCCCCATTCCATTCCCTCATATTCCCAATCATCTGCAAAGTATCCCCCTGCATAATCTCCGCAATCCTAGAAACATCCTCACCAAAAACCTTCAACTTCAACTGCCCACTCGCATCATCAACAGTCAAACTCCCAAATTGCTTTTCCCCTTCCTGAATAAACTTATCCACACAATTAGCAAGTAAATTAACCCTCACAACCTTCCTATCTCCAAGTTCCAAAAACAAAAACTTCCCCTCATCCATCATCGGCACACCCTTCAAAATATCCCCAATCCTAAGCTTATACGCAACATTCCTCTTCCGAATCTCACCAGTCGTTTCTACCATGAACCAGAATATCTATTTCACTTTATAAGTATTATTGAGATTGAGTTGAGTAAACAAGTACTAAGAGAGTCAAAGAAGACAGCATCACATATATTTTTATAAATAGAATTAATATTTATTATTATGACTATTTGTATTTCAGCGATTGGAACGAAAAAAGAAGGAGTGAATGAAGAAGAATTTATTGTATTTGCAACAGATCATATGATTACCACAGGAAATAATGAATTCGAACATGAAATAAAGAAATACAAAGAGCTGAATGGAAGTGCTGTAGCAATGCTTTCAGGACAAACACTTTTGTTTGAAGAGTTATTAAAAGAAACTTCTAGTCTTACAGGATATGATAACATAAAGGAAAAGATATATCAAAATTTTAAAGAAAGAAAAAAATTTGAAGTTAAAAGTAAATTATTGGACCCACTAGGAATCTCCGAACAAGATCTCAAACAGTTTCTAATAACACCGCTTAACAATCCATTTACCAAAAATATTCTTGAAAATATTCTAGGACATAGTCTTCAAACAAGTATATTGCTTGTAGGTTTTAGAGACGGTGAAGCACAAATCTATGAGATAAATGAAGGCGAGTGTATTAGTGTGAGAGACATACATTTTCATACAATAGGATCAGGATCTATACAGGCAAGTAATGCTCTCCTGTTCCAAAGACATTGCAAAGAAAATGATTTAAAAAAAACTATTTACAATGTATATAAGGCGAAGAAAAATGCTGAGGTAGCACAAGGAGTTGGAAATGAAACCGAAATTTTAGTTTGTTATAAGAATAAAATAATGTCTGTTTCAAAAGAAGACATCGAGAAGTTAGACAAAATTTACAAAGAAGAATTAGCATTTGGATTAAATAAATGTTGTCAGGAAGATTTAAATAGTTTAGAGGATATAAACAGACAAGAGGTGATGCGATGAAATTTAATTTTAATAAAGAGGAACTGCCATTGAACGAAAGAGTCTTGCAGGACGTAGAATTTGAAATTGCAGTTACCGAAGCAAAACTTCCTGAAGATGCCCAGAAGAAAATAATGAATTTATTTTGTTAATTTTTTTTATAAGTTTTCCATAACACACATCTTTAAATATTAAATCTACACACCAAGTTTAACTTGTTAAACTTGGGCTCACATCCTCTGAACAAACCCTCTCTTAGGCCGAAACAAATCCCCACTCTTCAGCAACTTCCCAACAGCCTCATCAACCTCAGCCCCCTTCATCCTCCCATCAAGCGCCTTCGAAACCTCCTCAAGCGGAATCAATTTCCCCAACCTCTTCTCCAACTCTTCAATCGTATCAACAACAACCCCAATCTTATTCCTCGAACTAGCCGAATTCCCCGTAATCTTATCCACATCAAAAGTCTTCGTCTTCTTATCATACCCAACTTGCAACAAATAACTTCTAGTCAAATCAATCGCAGCCACAGCATCCTTCACATCAACTGTCTCACTAAGTCTCATCCTAGCATGCGCCTCCGCCAAACGAACCATCGCCTCCAACTGCCTCGCACCAATCGGAATCGGCTTCGAAGGCCCATCTCCAATCTGCGGCATATTCCTAAGCCCAACATAAAAATCCTTCATCGCCGCAATCGCTTCGTCCCCAAGCAACGGATTATATTTCTGCTTAGCATAACTCACATATTTCTTCAACAAATCATTATCAATCACATCATGCTTCGCCGTCTGCTTATGCTCCATCAAAACATGAGAAGCAATCGCCTCATCATTATCCCGCCCCGGAATATCCCTCATAATAAAAATCGCATCAAACCTCGAAAGCAAAGACGGCACCAAATTAACCTGCTTCGGAATAGACTGCAAAGGATCAAACCTACCAAACTTAGGATTCGCAGCCGCAAGAACAGAAGTCTGAGCCCGAAGCGTAGCCTGAACAGTCGCCTTCGAAATCGTAATCGTATTATGCAAAATCATCCCATTCGAAACAAATGTATGATGCGGCTCAACCGTAACATCATAAACCCACTTTCTGTCACTTCTAACTCTAGAGACTCGTTTAATCTTAACCCAATCAGCATAACCAAAAGCCAACTTCCTAATATCCGCCAAATCCCCACGAACTTCCTCACTGGCCTTATCTAAATATTTCTCCGCAATCAAAATCAACTTCTGCAAAAACCGCCTCTGCTTCTCAACACCTAAATCAATAGAATGCCCAAGTTCCTTATTCATCGAAATCCCAAGTTCCTTGTAAATCCCATAAATCTTATCAGTACACCCAGGAATAACATCTCGAACAGTTCGATAAGTTTTCTCCCTTCCGCAATATTCCTTCAACCTATTCATCTTCTTCTCTCCCAAAAAACCGATCTCAATAAAAAATTCATTCAAATTATCCTGCCCACTAACATCCAACCTCCAAACATTAGAACTCTCATCCCTAAAAATCGAAGACGAAATCCCAAACCGCAAAAGTAAATCTGAAACCTGCTCCAACATCCTCCGATTCTCTCCAACAAGATTAACCCGACACCCACCCCGCGCAACATTAACAACAGTCCCATCTCCATCAAAAAGCGCCCGAATCAAATACCGAATATTCTTTAAAGGAAAACTCATTACGCTCTCAGGAATCTTATTTTCTTTACACTTCTCCATCAGACAAGGGTCCAATTTCATAAATTCCTCAACAACCTTTTTGGAAACAACACGAACCGCCATCTGTTCATTCCGACGAGTCACTCCAGGACTAATATCAAAATACTTCTCAATAGAATTCTTGTAATCATCAATCAAAACCTCGTCATTATTCCAAAACTGAATTCCATTTTTCTTCCCGCGATTCAGCTCATAACATCCATCACTTATATGATAACCAAGAATCTTGCACAAATAATCATTCTTCTCGTCATAATCTCCAGCTTCAATATCAACTCTAGACGGAACAGGGAAAAACATCCCCTCCTTCAAAATCTCAGCAGCCACCTCAACAATCTTCCCATCATCCACAATAAAACAAGGATGCTCGGGGGTAACTCTAATCTTCCGCCCATTAACAAGTTCAACCTCAATCAACTCATCCGGAGCAATATGTCGGCTAATCCTATCAACTTTCATAGCAAACTGGTTCTCAAAATCAGTCGAAATCAACTTCACATCATCTAATCCTAAAACCTCACAATCAGTTCCCTTAATAATATCATCAGAATTCCTCTCTATCAACTCATCAACATATTCCCCAATCTTTCTAGAAGTCCCATCCGAAAAATCCAACTCACTATCATAATCATAGCATTGCTGCTCCATCGCCTCATGCATCACCGACCGATCCTCTTCATCCATCTTATCAAACTCATCAATACAAACAATCCCCTTATTCGCCAAAACCATCGCACCGGCTTCAAGTCCCCAACCCTTCAAAATCTCATCCTTCACAACAGTCGCAGTCAAACCAGCCCCACTCGCCGACTTCCCCGAAACATAACGAGCCTTCGGAGCAACACCAGCAATAAACCCAAGCATAACAGACTTCGCAACGCCCGGATCCCCAACAAGCAAAACATGAATATCCCCCCTCATCTTCGTCCCATCACTCCGCGTCTTCTTCACCCCACCAAACAACTGAAACGCCAAAGCCTTTTTCTCCTCCCGCTTCCCCCAAATCGACGGCGCAATAGAATCAATCATCTTATCCATCAACTTCGGATCCGCAGCCAACTCCCGAATCGCCCGCTCGTCCTCCTCATCAATATCAATATCCTCAAAACTTTCCTCCATCGGAATAATATTATTAGCCTCAACAGCCAAATCAAAACGAGTCAACATCGCCCCACTCCCAGTCGTAATAGCAATCTCCTTCAACATCCCAATAACCTTAACCCGAGCACCAGGCGTCGTCCTCATCTCCATATTAGGATCAACCAAATCCTCTTTCAAAAAAATCACCATCCGCTTAGGCTGCTCCCCTCCATGCAAATTATCCGAAGCCTCCTCGATAGTAATCACCTGAGCATCAACCATATCCTTCGCAATCTCCTTGAATCCACCTCTTCTCCCACAGCTACACCTCGAAGGCTCCTTGAATTTCTTATCAATTTGCAGCACAGAAATTATTGTCCCACAACTCGGACACTCAAACTTAGCATTAGTAACCAAAGGTCGAACCTCCGAAGCCTGTCGAACAACACCTTCCATCCCAATCATCTTCCCCAAATGCTTCGAACGAATATGCCGAATATACAACTCTTGCCCCTTCGAAATTCCCATAAACCTAACCCGAGCATCATTAGGCGCCCACTCCAATTCCTCAAGCGCAACCTCCAATAACTGAACCGTTTCCTCGGGCCTATCAACCAGATTCTCAGCTAACATAGGCGAATGCGCAGAAAAATCATCAAAATCAACAGAAACAACCTTACCGTCTCCTTTCAGATTACGAATAACTTCTTTTCTATTCAACTCAAAAAACTCCTTCGCCTCAACCAAAAACTCGTCCTGATCAATCGCCCCACTCATATCCTTTTCAATATTATCTTCTGTCATCCCAAAACAAAACAATTATAACTTTTAAATAAATCTATCCTACAAAGCATATATTGACAAACCTTAAGCTTTCCATTTGTAAATATGCATTAAAGAATATCCAGTATGAATTTTATTATACTCAATTCCAATCTTATTAACCAAATCGTTAACATTGTCAGGAAATTCAAAGTCAGTAGAATAATTAACATTATTCAAGAAAATTCCACCTTTTTTAACTATAGACATAGTCTTCATAATCAAATCCAGATATTCTCTTTCATCACTCCATCCATCATGTCTACCGGTAATATCAGGATGGATACATTCTTTCTCTTCTCTGTCTCCATTTAATCCATACATAAAGATAGCATCAAATTCATTCTTCTCAAAAATATTATGAACATCAAACCAAGAAGCCTGAATAAATCTCCCATCATCATAATGCTTCCCGGCATCTGCTATATCCAAATTCATAGTGTCTGCCCCTAATTCCAACAATAATTTATCTAATCTCGGGCCATGAAGAAATCCACTAGCAGGGCCACTACCAATTTGTAAAGTTCTCAAAGGCCCTCCCTCTTTCTCCTTATTTCCTAAGTTAAGCCCATATTCTCGGCATAATGTTTGAATAACACCATATCTAAAATCCAGATTTCCAAGATATCTCTCTGAGAGAGAGCCAAGCATCATCTCATGGTACTTCTCCATAAATTCATCGTCGAAAACATTGCAAGAGTTGTCTTCAATAACCACGGCTTTATTCTCAGTCCTCCATTTAGAATTAGCTCTAGTTAAATCTTCCAATAAAACATTCCCAATCTTCATAGTTACTATTTCAGAATTAACACTTATAAGATTTTCTAAGGAGCCTAATTATAAACAAACTCAGCACGAGCAAAAATAATAGTCTCACTAGTCCGCCGATAAATCCCAATAAACTTCTCTTTAACAAACGCCGCAAAAAAATCCCCTTCTTTCAACTCAGGCTTCTCAAGAACATTACTATCAAGCAGCGGCCTCCCAATATACAAAGCCTTCACCGCACTCTTATCAACTTCAACGACTGCGAGAACCTCACGAATAGCCTCCTCAGCCGGAACAACCATCCCTCTTAACTTAGCATCATCCCCATTCTTCCACTCCATAACCGCCAACTCAAACTCATCCAAAGTCACCAGTCGTCCTAATCCCAAATCCCTAATCCCAAATTCCTCGGAGAATATCCCAGCGGAGATTCTCCTCAACTCTCCCATATGCGCCCCACCAATCATCTCTCCCAAATCCGAACACAACTTTCGAATATAAGTCCCACCTTCAACCTTAGCCTCAAATAAAAAAAATCTTCCATCCTCCGAAGCCTCAGTCAAATTCCAAAAATAAACCTCCCTCTCCCTCTCCTGCACCTTAACAGCACTCCGATGCGGCGGCGTCTGCAAAATCTTCCCCGTAAAATTCTCATCAATCAACTTCTGCAAATCCTCAATCTTATTTTCCTTATGAGTCTCAAGCACCCCAACATAAGTCTTATCATGCTTAATAAAATAACCAGCCAACTTACAGGCCCGCCCAAGCGTCACAGGCAAAACTCCAGTCACCTTAGGATCCAAAGTTCCCATATGCGAAGTCTTCTTCAAATTCAGAGTCCGCTTAACAAACTCCGAAACCGAATACGAAGTCGGACCAGCCGGCTTATCAAAATTAATAAGTCCGAAGTTAAGCAATTCCTTAATATCCTTCATAAAACAAAAAACAAAAATGACTTTTTATATTAACCTCCTAACTTAGATTTAAGTTTCTAAGATAATGTTATCTTGTATTCGGGTAAAAAACATGCTGTGTCGCACAAATAAACAAAAAAACCATACCCTTCCCTCTAACTTCTTCCAAACTTCCTAACTCGATCATAAATCCAGATCTTTCTCTTCAACTCCAAA
>Ga0208647_1000075_pt1 | contig 43292 bp, 52 predicted proteins | sample AntAceMetag02UKA_FD_184765 | JGI IMG/M metagenome (GOLD analysis project Ga0208647, IMG submission 184765) | Saline lake microbial communities from Ace Lake, Antarctica - Antarctic Ace Lake Metagenome 02UKA (SPAdes) (version 2) | ecosystem: Environmental > Aquatic > Non-marine Saline and... | reverse complement strand
CTCCTGCCCCAACAGAGTAAGACCCATCTTCAAGGGTTATTGATTTTACTGTCCGCGTATCTTCCATAATTCTCATATATTCCTTTCCCCTCCCTGCGGGAGAGTTCTATGCGGGCGATTGCAACCGAATCTGGCCCCATATATACCAATCCATGTAATGATGCGGCTCTTTCCAGCGATGCTGAATTAGTCCTTTTCGCATAAGCGCCTTGATTGTTGTGCCTCTTGTAGCCGCCGGCACGTCAATCCATGCTTTCGACAACTTCCCAAGTAGGCGTTTCTGCGGAAAACTTAATGCGGTGTTAGTTTGTTTGTTCATCACCCCCCCTCGTTCTCGCGTTCACGCCCGGTGGCAATGCCGTCGAGCCGCTGCCATTCTTTCCATAATTCAGGGTAATGCTGTTGAATCAACCGCCGTTTTGTCTTGCCACCTTTCGGGCAGCAAAAGCACGATACCCTGTCAAATACATCGTAAAGACCGTCCCAATCATAGCCGAGCGATTTGCAGTAACGCAGGCTGTCGAGTTCTCCCCACCCTAATTCGATCAACGGAAACTTCACCGGCCATCTACGGTTTAACATCCAGCCTGTTTGCGTTCGTTTAACTTCGTCGGCAGAAAATCCGATATACTCCGTTTTGTCGCCTTTAATCCCGCGAATATATTTGAGACAAGTCCGATGTTTGCATGCCGTACACCATCCCCCGGAAGATTTTGGCCAGCCCCAGCAAGCCAGTTGCTCATTAAAATGACGGTAATAACGCACCTTGACTATTTGTAATCCTGTTTTATCCTCCACAAGTTTTAGGTGCTTTTCCATTTGCGGGAAGTCCCACTCACACTCAAAACAAACCACCTTATCGATCTTAACGCCCTGCTCGATCAGCTTATGGAGCATGGCCGTGGAATCCTTGCCACCTGAAAATGATACGATATGCTTCATTGTTTACTTCCTTCCACCGCCACACCACGCACCAGATTCCAATGCCTTTCCTCTGCCGCCCAATCCTCAGGACTCAGTTGCCAGAATGCGGCCATACGCGCCTGTTGGCGTTCATCCTCACAACAGTCTTGGCGGCGGTAGAAAATGGAATCTTCATACGCATTCATTTCGCCCCCTCACCTTCCTCTTTGCAAAACCGCTGTTTCATAAACTTCATCACGTAATCAACCACGCTCGTACAGCTTCTTATGTCTTCGCTTTCCGTAAATCCCTTAGGTTCAAAATTCTGGAAGGCGAACTTCTCATAGAGCTTTTCAACTTTTATCCCAGCTTGCAGACACAGGCTAACGGAAATCGCCCATACATTACAAAACCCTTTGATTATTTCCGTACCGCCGTTCACCGTGATAAATAATTCTGCTGGCCGACCATCAGGATAAAGCCCAACCGTGATATAAAAATGTATGCGCTCCATCTTCTTCGGTGTGCGGCCATAAAGCAAGACCAGCTTTCGCGTTATGCTTTCCCGTTTATCTGGCAGGCGTTCGCGCATTTCAAAGCTTCCTTTCGGCGTTTAAGGAGCAATGCAATTACGTAACTTGCACCTTCCCGGCTTCCGGCAAATACCACATGGACGTTATGAATATAAATCATCTCGGCCACCCGCCGATAAACGAATTGGCTTTGAACGCGGCCTGAATGGAACAGGGCGTAATCGTAAGATTGGATGTCGTCAAAGCCAAACTCGCATACATATACCACGGGCAGAAGCCGCTCTTGAGCCTTGGCAATCTTCGTAAGTTCCCGCTTCCACGATTTCGACAACACCACGGACTGAATGAAGTCGGCCAGCGACTTGCGCTCCACGGCCCAGCCTGATTCGTCATTGCTCAGGGCATAATCAAATACCGGCACAGTTCCACGGTTAGCCGATATATAATCGCTATCGAACACCAAGGGCGTCTGCTCCCGCGTGTCAATCGTAATGCAAAGTTTCTCATCAACTTTTCCGAGCACTTTACCCGCCCCCGTGTCTGGGCGGCGGGGCTTATCACGTTCTTTATACTGAAACTTCATCCTAACGTTTCCTCTTTGCCTGTGAGCGTGGGCCTTTGCCGTCAAACTTGCGGACTCCGCCACACGAACCACGGCCACCGCGCCCACCACCACCTTGTCCGCGACCTCCACCTTTACCTGTGCTTCCTCTTGCCATTTGTATCACCTCCTTGGTTAGAATGGGGTTTCCTCTTTATTGCCATCTTCCGGCAATGCTGGCGGAATGCCCTTATCGGTCACATAGTTGAGAATGATGTTGTTCTTTTTTCCTTCAACCTTTCTGTCATTCTCCACGCCAACATTAAGATACGCTCTCCAACCCATAACCATGTCGGCGGTCAGTTCAACTTCCTTGCCTTTAGCGTCCGGCTGATGACCAGTAGCTTTGAGAAACGTGTCAACACGCCATCCGGCCTTTTCAGAAAAGGTCAGACGATCAAATGCTCCTGAACCATTATCATCCATGACCCAACGCACATTGAGTTGTTCATCTCCGCCCTTGGACAGTTTTGTATCATCAGCCCACTTGATTGTTCCGGCATAAATACCAGCCGGACAAAAATCTGCACGATTATCCTCATCATTATAAGTGTAGTGCATCTTATACCTCCTTCTGTTTCACCAACAGTTTCATTGCTGGCTTGTTTTCTATCACATCTGCGAGTAATTCCTTGAGTTCACGTTTCGCTACAGCCTTTTTCATTCCCTTCGATGTTGCATATTTTTCCTCCAATTCACCGATTTTAACGGAACAGCATTTCAAGAACACATCCTCCGGCAATCCTGTCAGGGCGAATGCCTTGGTTATATCTTTGACCTGCCGCGCTCCTGACCGCTCCAAGATGCTCCATCCGGCTATCACGTGGCCGTTCTCCATCATCAGCTTTGCGTGTTTCTCCACGCCAGCACACCACGGGCCGACAATCCTGGCAATGAACAGGGCGCGTCCAACTTGCGCAGGATCGGTCATCTCGTTCGGATTCCACATCTGTATCTTGTCGCTTTCATCCGGTGCATACTTGGAAGCCACCACCGTAACGTGACGGGTCAGAGCCGCGCAGGTCAACTTATTCACGCACCAGCCGCAATACTCGTTCGGCATTTGTTGACGTTCGGGATTGTGTTTAATTGCCAACACGGTTTCAACCATATCCCAAGCTTCCTCCTCGGTGTATGTTTTTGACACCACCTTGCGGAGTTTGCCGTAACAGATATGAGCCGTAACCTGCTTTAATCCCTTCTGCCTGATCCGCATGAGCGCGTAACAGGCCATCTGGTGCTTGTGGTCACGTTCCTCGCGGTCTGACTTATAATCCCATATCTCGCCACCAGCCGCCGCGTCAATCGTTCCCCAAGTTATGACTCCATAATTCTTGTCTTGGAGTTCGGCGGCAATCTCAATCTCAAGGTCGCCGGAAGCTTGAGCGCGAACCAAGTCAACATACCATTCCACGTTGTCACGGTCTTCGGCGGATAAATCTCCTTTGTTGGCAATTTCAAGATCATTCAACAGGGTTTCGGCATACTCATGTTGCTCCGTTCCTTTCCGCGTTGCCTCACTCCCTGATGGGTCACTGGCATAAAACGGACACCGCACCAGCGCATCATGGCTTGATGGGGCAAACGTCGGGTGATGTTTAGGTCTTTCCATTGGCCTTCTCCTCTTTAAGACGCTTCCATGTTTTCACGGCCTGTTTGAAGTTCGACAACCGTCCAAGGACTTCATTCATCTTAGCTTCGGATAGGTCGCGGAACGTCTGACCAGCTTTTACCCAGCCCTTTTCAACCAGCCAGCCGTTCGCATCGCCGGTCATGCCTTCAAGAGCCGCACTTAGCTTGTCAACAGCAGTTTTCTCTACCTTTGGCTCTGTATTGGTCTCCACGGGTTCCGATTTGGCCGTAGCATCCGCGACAACCGGCTGTATAACTTCAGCATCCACAGTTACAGGCGGATTCTTGCCCAAGAGTGACCGTTGCGGGGCGTCCGTGATGTTTTCATGCTTCATGTCGGTTAGTTCCTCCGGCGTATAGACACCCACCACCACGGATGGGTCAACCATGCGGATTCCCTTGCTCACGGCGCGGGCGCGGAGCATGGCGTCAGGGTTCTTCTGCCAACCACCAGGCTTGTTCTGCCCTGCTCGCACCGCTCCGTCCTTGCCGCACAATCCGGCGCGTTCCGCGTCCTTGATGGTGAATGACACCTTAAAGTCGTCAAACCGGCCTGACGATAGCAGTAATACCGCTTCCTTGTCGTCTGACTTCTCCCAGAAGTGAGTGCCGCCGCGTTGATTAAACTCAGCCAGCATCGCCTCGGACTTCATAGAAAGCTTGCCGTCCATGATATGATAGCGTCTGCAAATGTCCGTCACGGGGCGGCGTTCGGCGTAACTGGTCATTGCCAGCACCATGCCCTGCTCGATTTTGTCACACCCAAACAGGCCGGACTTGCTAATCCATTCGCCCATCTTGGCAATCGCGTCCATCGGGTCGCTGATCTTGTCATACATCGTTACGTTAGTCGCTTCTGTTTTCACTATTTCGTTCATCGTGTCTTTCCTTTCGTTTAATTTCATCCCTACAATCGTCGCACAAGCCGCCAATCAACTCTACAGCATAGAATATCTCCTTGCATTTACGGCAACGCGCCTTATTCAGTGGCACATTATCCGTCAGTTGCGTGATGTTGCCTACCACCATGTTGATGTTACTCATATTACGTTACCCTCGCCAGCGCGATTAACCCTGTCTTTTTACCGGATTTGCGTTGCTCGATTACCCTGCACAGAGCGTGATCTGGTAGTTTGCTTTGGGTTACTTCTTCGCCCAGCCAATCTATGTTGGCGTCTGTTTTCTTCATCCACCCGGTTAGCGGCGGGCTGGTTAGTTCTTCCTTTTGCGCCTTGAGTTCCAGGCGGCGTCTTGCGCGTGAGGCTATTGTGTGGCCTTTCATGTTATTTATGTTTTCCTTTCCTTGCGAACCGCCCCTTGGCGTCACGCCTATTTTTTGGCGTTATTTTTACCGCCCCTTTTTCAGTCATCATTATGTATGGCAATCCTCTTTTCATGCGTTGCACTTGGTCTGGGTTAATCATTTTGTACGGTACTATTTTTTCCACATCCAGGGCGTTGAAGTTCCAAGTGCTGAGAATATCAAAAACGTCACTTGTAAAAGCTACAGGTGGAATGTAATGGAATCTTAAATACTTACTGCGACGCTTCAAGCACAAATACAGGGCCGTGTTGTCAATGGTAAAGGTTTTCATGTTATCCTTCAGCCGGTGATGCTTCCATAATATCCAAAAACTGCCTCGCATTCAGACAACTCGGCACTTCCACCGGATTAGAAAGATCATTAGCAATCGAATCAGGCGGGTTCAACGGCTGAAACTGCTTGTCGCATCCCCAGCCCTTACCGCAACATACTGGGCGACTTTGACTATTATTCATTGTTCTCATGCCTTCGGGGTATATGGTAGAGGTATTCATGTTATTTCTCCTCGGTTTCATCCTTCAATCCCAACCTCGACAATGCCGCATCACAGTCTATCGTACTGTTTGCCATTTCAAGCATTCGCCTGAAATCGCCATGAGTGAAAAAATACACAACCTCGCTTACATCAGAAGGCTTGAAAAATCCAAACTTACGCATCTTCCCTTTTGGTGTTTTGGGCCATTCGGCCTTGGTGACCGCACGGCCTTTACGTATTAATCCATTTTTTACAAGATATCTGATATCATCAACGGCTTGTTCGATTGTGGCATATACAATCGCGGACGGTTCATCACTCCGATTTGAATCTGATTTCATAGTTTCCTTCCGAAGTTACAGGTTCTAACTATCATTTTGTTTTGCCCCATGAATGGCCACATCTACGACAATGTTTTACCCCCGATTTATTAGTCCAGATGTTTTTGGAATAGCACAATGGGCAACCAGTTATAGATTTCGGTTTTTTATCCATATAGACTCCTTCCCTATTTGTAAAAGAAGTCTAACACACACACACACAAAAGTCAAGCGTTATTTTTCGATTATTTTCACGTAGTCATAAGACTTTAATAGCTCGACAGTTAGCGGATCGGTCACGGCGTTGCCATTATTCCGCATACAATAGACGCGCTCGCCGTCCACCTTAAATACTTCCAGCACTTCGGCTTTAACGTAATGCTTGGTGCAAGCAATCTTGTCGCCCACTTGGAGCGTATCTTTCAACGGCGCGTAGTTCATGTTTCCCCCTTCAATGTTAATCCGGCTTGTTGCATTTCATCCAGTGTCCATTCCTGGTTCCCGATGATTCCATTCTCAAGCCGATAGAGTGGTTCCACAAATCCCGTGTTGCGCTTTGGCTTGTGAACACGATGCACGATATACGTTTTTCCCTTTGTGCTTTCGAGGGTGTCACCCGTTTTTAATTCTGGCAATGTCATATTGCGTCTCCTTCTCTTTTTAAACTGTATTGATTTCTCCATGACTTTTTGCTGGCTTCACTAATTCTTTTGCAATGTTCTTTGGAAAGCGGAACATTCTTTTTCTCTTGATTCATTTTTGCCCTTTCTTCTGCTGAACGATGTTTACCGTTTATTCTTCCAATGCTTATATTCTTGCGGTGTTCCGCTGAAAGCTTTTTACCCTTTAAAGAAGTCGTTCTGTTTCTGCGTCGCTCCGCTCTATTTGACTGAACTATCCGCATTTTTTCTTTTGTTGCTTCTGAGTGCCGTTTCCCTAAATTAGCCAAACTTAGCTTTTTTCTCATTTCTTGTGATCGCACCTTTCCTTTGTTGGCAATTCCTACTTTTTTATTCCATTTAGAAGAATGCCGTTTTCCTTTACGTGCCAGACTCATTTTTCTTCGAGATTCTTCCGACATTTTTCTCCCCGACATAACTCCATCTCCACCAATAGTTGTGTTCACTAAATCTATTCCCTTTTCTCTTAAAAACTTAATTTGATCTTTTTCTTCTTGGCATCCGTCTCCGTCTACCTCTCTTATAAGTGCGATGTTTGGTAAAAACCCTCTTGCTTGCATAGAACGAATCCATCTGCTTTTGTGGGTGTTTTCGCCGCTTTTTGCGCTATAAATATGAGAGTACATCCTGTCTCGCAATGGCTTAACAGTTTTGCCTACATAACGAATGAGCCAGTTTTCGTCGCGGAGAACATACAGCTTGGTTTTCATAATACAACTCCATACAGTTGCCATAGATTGAGATAAGCAGGACAGAGCAAGCTATGGGACTTGCCTTTTTGGGAGCTACCCTATTCCTGCTTAATATCATACCATATTCCTCAAATAAGTCAACAGCTATTTTAACGAGCCAAAAACATGCGACCCCACAGTCACTTTCCCCCGCAATGCTTTCGCCCAGGACGGGGAGGCTTTGGAAGGGTTGTAATAGTGGTTGGCCTTTGTCGTCGGTTCAAACGTGCCGTCCATTATCTCCCCGGCGATCAGCAGGCAATCCCGCCATACTTCTGTGCCACCTTGCCCCATTATCATGCGGTCAACCGATGCCGCCGCGTGTGCCTGTCCATTATTCAGGCATGAAAACTGTTTGCGCTTTGTCAATGCAGCTTCCACCTGCGTCGCCTTCCCTTCGGCTCGATTCCATATCACGGATGCAACGGCCAGTTTCCCTTGATAGGATTCACCGCCAGCCTCCAGCATGAGGCAGATTGCCAGTAATGTTAATGTTGTCATGTTCTCCTTTACTCCTGGCCGGTTGCGGATTTGATGGCGGCTTCACCGGCTTTGATAGCGGCGGCGGCTTCTTTTGTGTTGTCGCCGTCTCCCCAGCATTTATGTACCATGGCGCAATGCTCGAATAGGTCTTGCAACGCTTTCACAAGTGCGTCATGGTTATTACAGGCCTGGACGATGTAGGCGGCGTTATTGTCTTTATTGATCCCTTCGGCTTGCCCAATGATTTTATCTATTTCGGATAATATCAACCCGAAGTCTCCAGCATGATACGGTCCCGGCGTCCGCTGCCCTGTCGTTTTGGTTGTCATGGTTGTCACCCTCCCTTATGCTATTGTTTGCGCCTCATCGGTATGGACTTAATCCATAGACCGGCCAGGGTGGGCCGGTTTCGGCGTGGTGTTATTTACAAAACGATTGCTTTGACTTTCCCGTTTTGGTTGCTATATCGGCAATAGCCTGTTGATAGTTCTTGAATTTGTGAATCAAGTCGTTCCCGGCATGATGCCTTCGCTTCCTTCAAACTGACGAAATCCAGTTCAAACCGGCTTGCGCCGTGAATCACTCTCCATTGTGTTTTGTGTTTCATAGTCTGTTACCCTTTCCCCGCATCTGCGCGGGTTGCGTGTGTGTCAAAACGCGCTGACAATGATCCCGCCGTCAAACTTGATCAGCTGGCCATTATCGTTTATATATTCCTCAATTTCAGATTCCACTTCTTCCCAGTCGTCATCCTTTTCGATTTCAAACTTTTCTTTCGCTTCCTTCTCTCCGAAAAAATCTATCGCCCAGTCTTTCAGATCGTCGTATTCCGAATAGTCGCACCGGATAGCGACAATGTCCAATTCCATATCTTCCCCGGTGTCCTCTTCGTATTGCTCCATGTATTCTGCCAGGGCCCGCGCTCCGGCATACGTCCATCCGGCATTGTCATCGGCAAGCAATCTGTCCGCGATCTGACTTGTTGTGAGTGTTTCTTTCATGGTCGCTTCCCTCCTTGCGCCCTCGCGCGGTTAGTGTGGTCGTTAGTCGTAAACATTCGCCATATATACGCTGCAAACCCCGCCATTAGGCTGCCCGATTCCGTCATATTTCTTGAGCTGGTTCGGAAGCGTAAAACATGAGCATTTGACGCCCTGCGCCCGATATTCTTTTACGGCCTTGTTTCGCGCCTGCATTGATTCCTTGTCGGTTTTAAATCCATCCCATAGTGTCGCAAAGCTAATCTGTTTCATCGTCTGCCTCCATGTGGGTGGTGGTTGTTAGTGGTTGTCATGCTGTCGCTTGGTTTAAGTCGTCTGTCTGCCCAATATCAAACACCGGCACCAGCCGGAAGCGCATATTCGGCTTACTCTCCGCGCTGGTGTCGTCTGTGGCGTCTTCGCTGGTCTTGTCTGCGGTAGCATTACCAAACATGGGCACAAGTATGTCCCCGGCGGCGTGCTCGCCCTTCTTTACTATCCGCCCAGCCTTCTGCCACTGTTTGAAGCCTGCCACTATGGCCAGCGCTTTTCCGGCCTGCAACCATAAGAAGCAAGTATTCCAGGCGCTCAACGTGTGACCTTCCGGTGTGCGTGTGCCCAGTCTGAGCGCCAAGGCTTCGCGATCGGCCGGCGCCATTGCTTTTACCTGCTTAGATATTCCCGCCATCTTCTGTTTCCATGCTGTCTTGTCGGCTTCTGTTCTCATCGCGTCCCCCTTGTTACTGGTTGATGGTTCATTATCGCTTGGGCATAACACAAATCACAAAGCCATTTGAACCGTGGCTTGTTAGAATTACCGGAAGTCCGGTATCCGTTCAGCCGTTCCTTTTCGACCTTACACTTACTGCATATAAATGTTTCAAACCCGTTTGTGTGCTTATGTATTTTTGGGCCGTTCATGGCGTTCCCTTTCGTGTTCGTGGTGGTCATGTTATACTTCGCCCTGTTCGACTTTCACCTTGCGCCCATGTAACTGTTGCTTGATAAGGTCTACGTCAACCGGGAATATCTGCAAGGCTGAATCCTTATCGCCCCATGATGCTTGCGATCCTTGGTTGCTCAGGTGTATGAGATACTGGCCTTGATATGGTTGTTCGGTTTTCTTTAATACCTTCATCGCGCCCCCCCCTTGTTCGTTTGTGGTTGTCTGTTCATGTTTATATATAGTAGCTTAAACCGTGCCAAGTCCTACGCACAATCAATAATAGTCAAGCGGGCATTGATAATCTTTTTTTTGTGTCACACCCGCCAGCCGTTTGTCTCTATCAATAGTAGACAATAACAAGGATCGTGTCACACTTTACGGTCAAACGTCACACTTACCATGAAAATTGTCACACTTACACGCCGATTTGGGGCGTTATGGCACACATTCGCTCGGAAAGTAGTGCCACGATGCGATTCTACGTCGTATAATATTATCATTAATTATCGTGCAAATCCTTTATTATTGCTGTTTATCACAATCTTGCAACCGGGTTGAATAATTGTGCAATGGGATTGTCCGTCTCTCCCGCGCTCTTTTCGTTCCAGGTTCGCCGTGTTTTCGCTGGGCGCGTCCCGTTTCAGGCGTAAACCATTGATCTGCAGCGTGTTAGTTCCCGTCAATAGGGCTGACGCTCCACCGTGTCACCGTATGCCTGCAAACATTGGGTGTAATTGATGGCGCTTGTTTTGTGTCCGTCTGGTTTATTGTCCACTTTCGCACTATATTGATTAGCAAGTACTTACGCAAAGTGGATAGGCAACATAAGTTATGTTATGCGACATGACCCCACATTTCACAGCCTCTTGTCAGACGGGCGTCCGGCTGACGGCACGGCCCAGCCAGCCAGCCAAAAATCAACCGCCTGATGGCCGTCCTCGGCCTGACTCGCTTCTGCCGCTATAGTGCCGCTTCGGCCTAATCCGCCGCTCTGTACCGACTCACAGCCCGTCTCACGGCACGCTCAGACATGGGGGGAGGGTTCCCCGCCGCCGTTGCCGGTTCAGATGCTTATTTGGTTTTATCCCCACTCCCGCCCAGAGGGAAAGAACGAGGGAAGGGTTGGCGACCCACGGGGTGCAACAATCGCCAAAAGCGGAACCTGAATTTTGAAAAAATTAGGATTTTCAATGTAAGAAAGCATTTAGCGTAAGCAGTCCGAAAGAGTCAAAATCCCATTCAGAACGGAGAAATTAGTTGTAAGTCGTTGCAAAATGACGCCATGACAGTTACTTAGCACCTTATTTGAAATAAAGTATTTAATATATAAGACAAGAGGATATACTGCCGTATTATGGTATGTGTGTAGAACACAAAGGTAATAACTTGCCGTCACAACGTCATTGATACGGCTGGTAAAGGGTGGGAGGCCAATTTGACCCCGTCATTGGCAGTTGCAGACCCCGTCATTGGGTTACGGCTCGATAGACCAAATCCGCTTGTGGGCGGTGCGTTCTTGGGTAAAGCGTTCTGGGTATTTCTTGGCAAGGCGGGACAGATAGGTTCCGCAGGCATTCGACCAACTAAGGAGCTTGCGAGATTCATAGGTATAGTTGGCATCGGCGGTAAGTTTAAGTTCCAAGTCTTCGGCTGTGCCACGCCAGGTCGTAGAGAGGTTGTCGGGAAATAGCACCTTATTGAGCATCATCATCAAGTGGTATTCTGGGGCCAAGGCGTCTATTTCCTGTAGAAGGTCTGGGTGTTGTATATGGGTGATACCGTATCGCTGGCTCTGTAATTCGGTTGGTATTTGCCACTGGCATAGGAAATCAATGAATGCGGGTATTTCTGAAACGAGTTGATTCCAAAATGCGATACGTTGGTCATGGGTTCCAGAAGGCATAGGCATAGGGGCTTGCACAGCTCTAAGGATAATCATTTTGTCCTCGATGCTGTCCGAGATCGGTGGCAATACCATCAGTTCTTCTGGGTCGTCATTCAGGGATATGGTTAATCGCCAAAATGGGGTTAATATAATAGCCTCGCCGTGTTTAGGGTGGCAACGCTGGGTGTCTTCGCCGGATATTTGTTTAACCTGTGCGCCGAAAGCGCGGCGGGATCGAATATCGGTGGTTGCTTGCTCGTCGCCAATACACAGGTGCTCTGCCTTGAACATATCGGAATTGAAGGATGTAGTGTCGGTCATAAACTGGTAGGGTTTTGCCGACCGTCCGCCAATAATTAGGGTGATGATTTTTTGGAGCATGGATTTGCCGCTGTCCTTTTTGCCACATAATACGAGGGTTTGCCCAGTTCGTAGTTTTTGGGAGGCCAAGGATTCATAAGCTATTTTGAGCCATCCAAAGAGATAGTCTTTTTGTTTTATTTTTTCATCGAGGAGCATGTTTAATATGAGAGAGCCGATGTTGTTCCACTCGCCAGCAACGGGCTTGATGATATTTGGTGAGTCAGTGACAAGTATGCGGCGTCCATCAATCTCGTAGAAACCGCTGTTATAACCGGCTAATGAGCCAACGTAATCAACATCCCGTTCGTCGCGGAGTTGGATAATAAACTCATCGGCCTCGGATAAATTCTCGCCTTTTTCCTTGTGGGGCCGCATTCCCCGGTGGGCAAGCTCCTTCTTAAACTGTGTTTCAGATAGTGATAGCCAGCATTTACGCTTGTTTTTGAGCAGGTATTCCTTCTGGTTTTTGTCGTAGAAAAACTCCTCTGGTTTGGGAAGCTCGACTGGCTTCCACTCCAATGTTGACTTACATATTGCGATTATTTGTTCACGGGTGCTGGTCGGTGGTAAGGAAATGATATAGACTGATTTGGCCTTGCCGTAGAGCACGGTAGCAACCAAGTGGCCAAAAGTCTTTTCGTTATCTGCTTTATCGGTTACGATATAGACTCTTGCGCCAATTAACACGTCAGTATTAAGCTTCGTCCAGTTGTTGCGTTTGCTGTAGTGTGCTGTGGCGCATAGGTTTAGCCCAATAAACCGCTCCAAAGCCTCTTGGTTTTCAACAATGAATACGGCGTTGCCAGCCGCAACGGTATTGGTGACGGCTTCGAGGTTGAGTAGTGTTTTTTCAGGAGTGGGACTGGTCATTATTCCACCTCGTTTTCAAAAAAGCCAGATTTTGTATTTGGAATGATACGATGTCCGCACTGGTTACAAGCATCATAATGCCCTTTTTCTCGTAGGTCTGTGCTCCCGCAAATTGGGCAATTACTCCAAGAAAAACCTACGCCGTGGCCGCTTTTATCGTCAATTGGTTCCCACCAAATCCCTCCTTTGGGATGTGGCCCAAGGTCTTTGTGGCAATCTTCGCAAAGGGTTTGCAGGTCATCGTCCTTGGCTTCCCAAGGTTTTCCGATGTATTTTTTGTGGTGGACGTTAAGTGTTTTGTTTTTTCTCAAACAAGCGACACACTGAAAGTTGTCTCGTTGCATTATTTCAAGACGTTTTTTTTGCCAACGCGGATCGCGCAACATACTGGAATGTTTGCTCATGACCTCTCCTTTGTTTTATTTACACATTTTAATTGCTCTATCAAGGCCCACTTCTTCATATGCCATAATAAATTCTCTTGCTCCACCATGACGCCCGCAAGCAAAGCAATGCCATGTTTGAAGGTTTTTGTTCACTATAAATGATTTAATTTTGCCTTTATGAAATGGACATTTTGAAACAAAAAGCCCGTTTACGGTCTTCGATAATTTGAAATATGAGCCAACAACGTCAACAATATCTTTCATGGTTCCTCCTAAAAAAAGCGGCGGTCAGGTGGAACCCAGGGTGGAACCACGTATCTTGACGATACTGATACCCCTTGAATGGCCTGCCGCCGCCTTGTTGTCTTTGTTGGGTGTAATACATTTGATTCCATTTTGAGGGTTCCATTCCTCATTTCTGCAAACACTCTACCACAAGAGACCAGTTTTGTCAACAACTATTTTTATTCTTGACTTTTCTCCTGTGTTATGGTAGTGTGTTTTTCAAACAAGGAACCAAAGTATATGGATGAAGTACAAGACGAATTTGCGCCAGGAAAGCCGGTTGATACGGCTGCTCTGGTCGCTCCGGCCACTTCCGTGAAGCCCAAGATGGGCCGACCGCCGAATATAAGGCCATCGCTTTACCACCAAGATGACGAATACTTTGACAAGGTAGAGGCCGAGGGTGACGGCGCACGGCAGGTACGCGACTTGCATGGCGAGATTAAGTTGCTTCGGGCGACAACGCTTGAAATGCTCAAGAACTTCAGGGAAAAGCCAACGGAAAGCGATGATGCGTCAAAGGTCATGGCTATCTGTCGGCTGACGAAGACGATCAGCACGCTCTCCAAGGTGGACTTTGAACTGGCGAAGGAAGGGTTTATCAGTAAGGGTAGCCTGAAGGTTTGGCTGTCGAATCTGGCGCGGGAGATTAAGTCGAAGTTTCCACTGGTCGAGGATCAGAAGAAGTTTGCTGATATTGCACAGGCTGTGGGTGAGCCGCTGGGAAACGAGTGATGAAAAAACACAAAGGGAATGAAATGAAAAAAAGACGTTTTAATTTGCCGTATCTCAGTATGTTTTTGGACGTTGGCTTTCTTGTGTTGCGAACTGACTTAATGGCCCATTCTGCAAAAACAAGAACATTTAACTACATTGTCTTAGAGTGGAAATTTTTTAAGTGGAGTGGACAACTCAGACTTTATTCTCCGGATTACCGCTTATGAAAAACATTCTTATCATTCAGCCACGTCATTGCAAAGAGCCGTCTAACATAAAGACTATCAAAACCGAAACCACGAGCGTTTCGTTTCTATGTTATAAAAGCGGTTTCCGGTTTGTAGAGCTGCGAGAGTGGGACTTAATCTTGATTGATGGGTGCTTGGATAATCTGGATTCGCGTTTTCTTAAAGTCATCGAAACACATTCTAAACGCTTCTTAATATTATGAAACCCGACAATCCCCCAAAATCCTTTTTTTCTCAAGCACTCGCTGGGAACGAACAGACGGACTTTAATATGTTCGAGCCGTTCGATTGCCCCCCGCGCCCACAATGGCTGATAGACACAGCAAAAAAAGCCGAAATAGAGATTAACCCTAACGGCAATGAATTTCAAATCGGCATGTTGATGGACACACAGCAGACGCCCGGCGCGGCGATGAGTGTTGCTGGCACGCAATCAGGTAAATCAGTGGAAGCCTTGGTTGAAGCCGTTATCATGGCGTCAGGGCAGGTGCCAGTTTCCATGCGCTTTGAAAAAGGTGTTGACACAGGTGTTCCGCGAGTAGTCAATGAAGAAAACATTGCGCGGTTTGGGTTGAAGGAAGACGGTACGTGCGGAAATATTATCGGTGTGGGAATATACCCCAAGGAAAAAATACCGAAGGCAGGTTCGCAGATATGGATTTGTACGTATAAAGAGGCGAAGGAAAAAATGTGGCGCAAAAAGTTCGCCAAAATAATTCCTCAATATTTTTTGGACGCTAAACGAGGGGTAAATGGATTTTCAGAATTAAAGCAGACATATTTTTTCAATAACGGGAACACCATATCATACATTACGTATGAGCAGGACTATCACAGGGTTGAGGCTGAAAAGGCGTGGCTCATTATTCTTGACGAGGAACCGCCGGACAGAAGGTTTTGGATTAGTGCTTTGGAACACGCCGTATATCTGCGAGCTTCCTTCACGCCTATAAATGGTCTGAGCTGGTTATACCACGACGTTTACCTTCCCATTATTTCTGGACAAAACAAATACTGCAAGATTTACTACTGCTCGCAATACGATTCGCCATATCATAACCGCAAAAAAGTAGATCAGAAGATCAAGACGTACAAGCCCTACGAATTGAAAGCGAGAGTGTGGGGCCAGTTTAGTGACATGCAAGGGAAGCCGTATTATACATTTGATGTGACTCAAAAGAATTTGCGCACTTACGTTCCGCGCCACTCGTATGCGAAAATTTGGCCGACACAGAAACCAGAGACCGCCAGGGAAGCACTTAAGATTAAGATGCTGTTTGAGAACGTGGAAGAGCGCGGCGATGATGTGTGGGAGATATACGAGGAATACAGGGAGACCGATTCCTACTGGCTGGCGGCTGATATTGCTGAAGGTAACGAAAACCCCGAAGCCGCCGCCGATGCCAGTGTCGCGTATATTCGCCGGTTGCCACGCGAGGGAGAAGTTGATCCGGTGTTGGTGTCCGCGCTCTATTCACGTATGCGTAATGTAGAATTTGCATGGATGTGCCTATATGCCTCAATTTACTACAACCTATGCCTGATGGCTCCTGAAGCGCGTGGCGAAGATGCGGCAGTATTCCTAACGACAATTATAAATTACCCCTTCATTTATCAGCACGTTGTTACCAGCGATAAAACCAGACGGTTGAAAGAGGTCAACGGGTTTGATACCACCGTGGGAAACCGTAAGGTAATCTTCGACTTGGCTGGCACATGGATTTACGACAGGCCGGATAATCCGAAGATTTATCATTATGCGTTACTAAAGGAATATTCCGAATGTATTGTAGGGAAGAGCGGTCGGCCTGACCACGGCGAGAACGGGCATACAGATTGTCTTGTGTCGTGGGGTATCAGTCAGTTCGTTTATACATTCGCCAAAAACCAAATAAGAAATAACCGCAGTCGGAAGTTTTCGCTATCCAAAGACCCCGACCCCATGACGTTCCCAAATGTTTTTTTGGCGGGGAGACATATTCGCGAAACCAGAAAAATACTTGGCTCTCAACGCGGGCTTGATTTAAGATCGCAATATGATAAACGATATGTTTCCACAAATCAAGAATAATATTTTATAGTTTATCAAATGAAAACTAAAAAAATTGGCATATACGGTTTTCGTAATATTATAAATGGGAAATGGTATATTGGGCAGAGTATTGATATTAGGAAAAGAAGGGTTTTGCATCTTTGGGCATTGCGATCACGCAAACATCGCAACAAACATTTTCAAGATGCTTTCTTAAAATATGGTGAATCCAATTTTGAATTTCATATACTTGAGGAAACAAGTGAAAATATGTTGGATGTTCGAGAACGTGCTTGGATAACATATTATAAAAGCATGGATAGAAAACATGGATACAATATGACCAGTGGCGGAAATAAGAATAAACGTTACTCCAAAGAAATTTGTCTTAAAATATCAAAAGCAAGTAAAAAGAAAACTTTTTCACTTGAAACGCGTCGTAAAATGAGCGAGTCTGCAAAAATACGAAACGCCAGAGATGGTAATTTTTTTGCCGGGAAACCAGGATGGAATAAAGGCAAACATCATTCCGAAGAAACTAAACTCAAAATTCGAGAGTCCAATAAGGGAAAACATGTTTTTACTAAGGAAAAAATAATTGAGATGTCTAAAAGACGTAAAAATTGGAAACGAACACCAAAGGGAATGTTCATAAAACATTAAGAAAGGTGCAATCATGGCTGACAAAAACAATAATACTTATGCCCCTTATACGCCCTCCGAAGATTCAGACAAGAAGCTGAGAAAATACCTCGCGCTGTTCCGGCTGGCATGGAAAGAGGCGCGTCCGTATTTTGATTTGGCAAACGAGGACGTGCGAATGTTCAATCAGGACGTGAACCCTGACAGACCTACGTTGTCGGATGTTACGCTCGCGCAGGCGCGGTTGTTCGTTGACCAAGCGTTGCCGCCGCTTATGAGCCGGTTGTTTGATGCGGATAACCCGTTTGATTTAATACCAACGGACGCCAAGATTGAGTATGAAACAGCCCGCAAGATCAGAGACCTTGTTCTCTACAACATGCGGACGCACATGCAGATTGAGCGGAACGGATACCTGACGTTACGTGAAGCGGTGAAACTCGGCAAGGGATATGGTATAATTGAGCCGCGTGTTATTACTCCACCAATGTCCGAAGAGCAGATTGTCTTGGCTGGCGGCAAAGAAGTAAAAAATCGCATAATGGGGATTGGCAAGAGCGAACTGGTGCCGGGATATACCTGTCTGCCGTTTGGAACAGTAATCCCAACGCCTGACGGCGCTACGCCCGATGACGTTAGTTGCGTGTTCGTCCTGAGGATGTTTCAGGAGGAACCGTTCCGAAAAATGTTCGATAAAAAATTGAATCCCGACACTCCGTTTGAAGGGCCGGTTGAGAAGATCATAGACCGCGCAAGGTCAAAGATATTCAACGGTTATTTAGCTACACCGCGTCAGATTGCGACTCAGATTGCCAGCTTGCAGCGTTCACCAGCGCAAGCGATGAATGAATCAGGTTACGATACCCCTGTTATCATCCCTGTGTTGCAGTGCTTCTCAAGGGATGAGCACGCATGGTATGCTTGTGACCAGTTTGAGATTTACAGCGCCAAGGCCAAATACCAGACATTACGTAATCCGGTGGTGGCGGCAACATTCGATCCTGACGGTGTTGAGTGGTTCACGCCGGGAATCATTCGCCCACGGCGCAGGATGATTATGGGGTCTGAAGATTTCTTCAACGCCATCATGGATATGATTTCCATGTCATTGCATCCGCACCAGATTGTCAATCGTGACGCGTTGTTAAGTGAAGACCAGAAGACCGACATGCAACCTTACGGGCGCACGTATATCAGCGGTTCAGCAAAAGCCGCAGACGTGATTTCATGGGCGCAGTTGCCGCAATTACCGGCGTATGTGTTTGAGGCTGGCAACAAACTGGAAGAGCATGATACGGCCAGTGTCGGGCAACCGAAGTCATTGCAGGGGCAGGGAACGCCAGGGCTGGTGCGCGGTGGGTCGGGCGCGATGGAATCGCTGTTGCAGTCAACGTCAGGGAGAGAGAAGCTGACGGCAAGACATGTTGAGAACGGGTGGTTTTCTGCGGTAATCGAAAATACCTTGGTATTGAGCCAGATGTTAGCCAAAGACAAGCAATACCTGCCGTCTATTTCTTATGTACCGGAGTCAAAGAAAAACAAATTTGATTTTTCTGAGATCAGTCGTGCAGATATTCGCAGAGTATATACGGTGCAGTTAAGCTTTCAAGATAAGCTTCGTAACGAGCTTAGTGAAATGACTCGTAAATCTATGATATTCGACCGCGCCATTCAACACGAGGGAGTAAACAGGGATGAACTAATGAATTGGTTTATTGGGAATGATAAGGAATCGAAGCGATTATTCAGCGGAGTTGACCGTGAAGAAAATATGCGTATATTGCAAAGCCTTGGTAAGGGTGGTGGAGAGGCACCAAAGGAAACTCCTATCACGGGTGGTAAAGGACTTACTGGTGGAGGGCTTCAAGTTTAATGGAAAGCAACCCAAAACTAAAGCGATGTTCAAAGTGCGGAGAAACAAAACCGTTTTCGGAATTTTTCAAAAACAAATCAAAGAAAGAAGGAATAAATAGTTGGTGCAAGGTTTGTAGTATTAAAGACACTAATCATCGGCAGAAGGTTCATCGGAAAAGATGTAATGAATATTCTAAAAAATGGCAGAAAAACAATTACGAAAAACACAAAAAAAGCAAGGCGAAATGTGTATCTAAAAACTCGTCAAAATATAAAGAAACCTCCAAAAGATGGAAGCAAAATAATTTTGGAAGAATGATGGAAAAGAAAAAAGTTTGGGAATTAAATCATCCTGGTTATCATTCGGAATATACACGAAATAATTTAGAAAGAGCCAGGCTGTCACATCGTGAATATGACAAAAAAAGACGTTTAACCCCAAGGGGGAGGTTAGATGATAGCATGAGTTCTCAAATTTATCTTGCCATACGTGGTAATAAAGCAGGTCGTTCGTGGGAGTTGTTGGTGGGTTACACGGTAGGAGAATTGCACGCTCATCTTGAATCAAAATTTACTGATGGAATGTCATGGGATAATTACGGCAAGGATGGGTGGGCAATTGATCACATCGTACCCAAAGCAAGATTTCATTATGAGCATCCAGAAGATCAAGAATTTCGTGTGTGTTGGGCATTAGCTAACTTGCAACCTTTATGGGCAAAAGACAATTGCCAAAAGAACGATAGAACGATGGAAGAATGGGAACAATACAAAACGCAACGTGTGGCTCTTGGAGCGTAAAAACGAAGGCAAGGCATGAAGGTACGAGCGATAGCAAATACTACATCAACATCGCCAAGACTATTTTCTTGCCTTGCCTCATTTTAATATAATAGAAAGGGAAAAACATGAGATTAGAAGCCCAAGTAAAGTCGGATGTCAAAAATATTGATAGCGCAATCAAGAGTGTTAAGGAGTCCAAGGAAATCGGTGAGATTCCAGGTGCTGACCGTTTTATTGCATTTCTCTGGAAATCCCATGAATATGAAGCGAAACTCTTAACAGAACTTGACCCGTTTTCCGAACATTTTGTTACAGAATATGCCAAACATAAGTATTTCAAAGGCGAAATTGTAAAGATTGTGAACTATATGGAACACGCACCTACCGTTTTGGCAAACTTGGAGAAGGGTAAACTCGCTCTGCACAAGGAGTTAGAGCTAATAAACGATGAAAAGGCGAGGCTGGAAAAGAACGCTTATTGACACTATGGGTGGTATGTTTAATTTTGTTGTTGACATCCACCGCAAAATATGGTATAGATCATTTCAGAAATGGGAAAAGGTGTATTCAAAAACCCCCTGACGAAAGGATAGTAGTTATGGCAAACGACCCCAAAGATGCCCCCGATAAGGGAAAAGGCACGGAAGAAAAGGGAACGTCGCAGGAAGAGAAAACATGGGAAACGCTCGGATTCAGTTCTGAAGAGGCTATGGCAGAAGCCGCTAAAGAGGCAACTGGCCTTCGCGAGAAGGTCGCCACAGCGGAAGCAGCCGTAGAGAAAGAGAAGAGTGGTCGGCAGAAAACCGACTCCGCATTTATGCGGCAGACAACCGAACTGGGCGAATTACGCAAGCAATTGAAGGATGCAGAGGCAAAGGCGAAACTGCCGCCTGAAGAAGAGAAAACGGACGAGGAACTTATTGAATCGCTCTCTGAAGACGACGGGAAGCGTTTTGACGAACTGTTGGATAAGCCCGAAAACCTCGAACTCAAGAAGGCGGTGCAGTCTGGTGGCGCGAAGGCTATGGCGGAATTTATCCGTTCATTCAATAAAAACGCGCCAATAGACATCAAAGCCCCTGTATTCGGCACGCTGAAGAAAAAGAAGAGTGATCTTGTCCAGAAAAGCTCGATAGCCAACATGGTCAAGTCGCTTTTTGAATCGAACGAAACCGAAAATCGAAATAAATTACCAGCCACTTCTCCGGCGGGGAGTCCCTCAGATGGGGATACCAAGACGAAGAAAGTGTCCGCTATAGGAACGGTTACTGCAAGTTTCTATGACGGGACGAAACCAAAGGGATAAGTTTGGCTGTAGGAGACCATTATGTCAAACACAGCAAGTATTCACGGCGCGTATCTAACCTATGATGCGACTGCCGGACAGACCGCCCTTAATACTGGCGGGATTTTCAGGGTGCGAGATATTGACCCTGATATTCCGTTCAAACGTCCGTATAGTGCAATGTTTTACAAGTTTCTGACCGCCGTTCCGCATGGCCGCACGGCCACGCAGGATAAGGTTCAGTGGGGTGAGCAGGAACGTATCCTCAACTATCTGACCGTTCAAGCTACAGCGGCCAGCGGTGCTACGTCCATTGATGTGACTAACGCCTATAATGCGGTTCCTGGCGATAAGTTCATCAACTGGCGCACGGGTGAAATCATCCGTATTCTGGCTCTTACCGACGCTAATACCATTACTACTCCAGCAACAACTGGTTATGGTCGTGGGTTTGTTGGAACGACTGCCGCTGCTATGCGTATTGGCGACCGTCTGTACAAAATGGGTAATGCCCTGACCGAAAAAGGACGTACTCCGCAAACCCTGTCCAAGATGCCGACTGACGCATATAACTATTGCTCATTCTACATCAAGGCAGTGGATGTTACTCGTCAACAGGAAAATTCCGTCATGCTCGGCAACTTCGGCAAGATGTCTGAGAAGATGGCCAACACCCTGCATAACTTCCGCGAGGAAATCAACATGGACTTGTGGAAAGGCAAACGCGCATTGATCGTAGTTGCTTCAGGCGCGGCCCATGACGAAGGTGGCGGCAACCTGTATCAGATGAACGGGTTTGACGAGCAGGTGAAAACGCATGCGTGGGATTTGGACGACATCGGACAGATGACATGGGAGCTTTGGAATGAAATCCTCAGCCCCGTGTTTGACAACGACTCCGGTGACAGGTTCATGTATTGCGGTAAGAACGTCATGGCGAGTATCCGCAGTACATCTCGCGGCAACGTGGTTCCTACCGTTTACCCTTCGATCCTTGAAGGCGTGAACATTACGGCGATCACGGTTGATGGCGGCACGGTTCACTTGGTTCCTGACCCCGATGGTCTGCCTCCGGGTTCTGCCCGTCTGGTGCATCCGTCGTTTGTCGAGTACCGTGAACGCGACGGCTACGGCGAACAGTGGATCATGAACACCAAGCTCCCGACGCAGGTACAGGAAGAAGTCAACACGCTGGTAGCCGGCGGAACACTGGTGCTCAAGAATGAGGAAACGATGCTCAAGTTGGACAATCTGGGTGGCCCGTTCACTCGCGGCATCAAGGATGACTAATCGTAAATAAGTGTAGCCGAGGGGACAGGATTCGCCTTCCCCTCGGTAGCACTAACAAGGGAAGGAAGCGGATATGACGAAACAGACCGAAAGGAACGGAGAACAAGTCATGGAACAGAAGCCGGAAGTTCCGGTTTCCCAGAACTCCCCGAAACAGGTCGTGTTCCGAAGCAAGGATGCAGCGTTGGTGCTTGCGTTCAAAGCCGGGTATATGGATAAGTCTCATGGTCAATCGAATTATGTACCCAGCGAAATAGAGTCGTTCGAGGAGTTTTTTCTACGTATAGACGACATTCCTGCGAATAAGAAACGTATCGAGAGGTTACGAACACATGGGTCGCACGGTATTTCCTTCAGGGAAGTGCCGGACTTCAATGACCGCGAGGACTTGCCACCGATAGACGAGTTGGAAGTCATGTCAATCAAGGAATTGAAAGACTTGTGCAGCAAGCGGAAAGTGGAAGTAAGCGAAGATGCCAGCAAGGAAGCAATCATGTTGGCGTTAATCAAGAAACAGTAAGAGTAAAAAATCATAACAGGAGATGACGAAATGTTAATGAAATTAAAATCTGCGGCTTTGGCTGCGCCTTGTATCCGTGTGCGTTACACCGGCAAGTATGCGTATGCCAGTTTGGTGCTGGTCAAGACGGCGGCTGCGCCCATACTTAGCTTGGGTGTTAGTGATGTCAGTTTGGCCGATTCTGTTACCAATACAGAGGTGGTAATAACTGGCAACCTGACGTTTAATCTGCGTGATGTTGTGCAGTCAATCAACAACTGGCTTGATACCACATCAACTCAGGCTGTTCTGCAAGGTGACTTCCAAGCCGAACTCTACAATGCTCTATACTCCGACATCTTCGGCAACGCTACGGCGGCACAGTTTGAAACTGCTGCCGGTACGGTGCAGTTGAAGAATGTCTGGGGCGATGCCTTAATCAAAGATGATAATGCCAATGGTTCTTCGCATACGTCCTTGATGATTGCTCCGCCTTCGATGAGTCATGGTATGGTTGTAATCAAGGAAATTACGGGTCATCCCGGCACTTCCGGCACACCGACTGTTGTGCGATCCATTTATGATATGGACGGCAACTTGCTGGCATCCAGCGGTTCTATTGGTTCGGCCACCGATGCTCTGTTGGCGGCTGCTTTGCCAGCGTTTGCGGAACCCGTGATCCTGTGCGATGGCCCTGTCATTGTGCGTGATACCATTGGGACATATTTGCACAATACCGCCACGACCATGAGAGTCATGTATTCGTTCCCTCAAGCCAAAAACTTCTAATCGGGAACACTAAAGTCTTAATCCGGTTGCCGTGGCGTAAAAACTACGGCCAACCGGAAGGACAAGGAGATATGATGATGAATGGAATTGTAAAAAAAGTTGGATTGTTTTTGGCTACGTTGGCTGTGGCGTGGAGTTGTCAAGCACTTGATTATAGCCAACATTTCGGGAGACCGCCACGTATGTATCGTGTTTCTCTCGGTGTTGGTGGTGCTCCGTCTGCGGCTGATATGAATACGGTTTACATTCGGCCTGGTGATATGGTGGCAAACGCCGATGATGATGCGTTGTTTATCATGTCAACTACGAATGTTTATACCAAGATAGAGGCGGATGGAACTGTAACAATAGTGTCAATGGATATTAGTGACCGCATGGACATCGGTGGATGGGGTTATGCAGGTGAACACGCTCCGTTGGCTGATACAGACGAGACTCATACTATGGCTGGTTTCGGCCAGTTTAACGAGGTTTCTACTGTGGTTTCGGCTGGCAAGGTCATGGCGGCGAAATATTCCAGGCTTCTGATAAGTGAAAGCCAGACCAATTCGTCTACCTTTATTGGAACTGAGAGTCAACTAAGACTTCGTGGAGCCAACATCGGCGAGGGAGTTCATGCTGGACTCTGGGCTTATGCTGAGCAATCCGGGGTTTCGACTCAAAGCGATGCTGGCACGTTTGACGCCATAACCGCAACTGTTGAATCTGAAGCAACTTATACTATTGGTGCTACTGAGCAGATTTCAGGCATTACGCTTGATTCGTCTATCAATACAGGTGCAACGATAAATGCAAGTGCTAACTTCTCTGCTGTGTATATCAAGTCGAATGGCCTTGACTGGTTCAATGGTCTTTATATTACCGGTTGCGACAACGCCATATTGTTTGATGGCGGGGCTACGATAGACCAAAGTGATACTAACACGCTGACGATTACGGAGGCGAATGTTGCTGTAGTTGGTGACTTTGCGGCCAGTACGATTGCGGCTGATAATGGATATACTGGAATTATTACTAATGGCCCTACAGGTTATACTAATGTGACGACATTTGTTAATGGCATTTGTACATCCAATGTATTCAATCCGTAACTAATCGCGATGAGAGAATTGGGCGGGTACAGTTGAATTAAAACCTTACCTTGCCCGCCCGTTCTTTCCTGATGAAGGAGGGATGCTCATGGCGATGATGACAAAGATATACGCCCTCTGCTCACCTACTGCTGAAATCCGATACATCGGCAAGACCGTTAATTCTCTTGTAAGAAGGTTGGGCAGTCATCTTTATGTTGCTCGTCGTGGCGACCAAAATCATCTTTATAATTGGTTGCGTTCCGTATTATCCACTGGTCATCTTCCCCTGATACAACTAATTGGCGAAGTCATAGGTAATGGAAACAATGAAGAACGTGCCTGGATTATTTATGGCAAGGGTGAGGGATGGCGACTTGTAAATTCTACTTCAGGTGGAGAAGGGATATTAAATCCTTCGGAAGAAACACGTCGTAAATTACATGATTCTCATGTAGGCAAGCCCAATGGCTGCTTAGGAACTCATCGGTCAGAAGAGTCTCGGCTTAAAATGTCATTGGCTAAAAAAGGGAAACATTTCACCAAAGAACACCGCCGTAAAATAGGATTAGGAAATAAAGGAAAAATAATTTCAATAGATCAAAGACGTAAAATATCAAAAGCGAATAGAAATCGTATTGTTTCTATAGAAACACGTCAAAAATTAAGCAAACTCACAAAAACACGATTAGCTCAAAATGGACATCCCCTTTCAGGAAAACATCATTCTGAAGAATCAAAACGAAGGATGTCGGAATCTCATAAAGGTGAAAAGCATTTTAATTATGGCAAACATCTTTCCGAAGAAACCAGACGAAAAATAGGGTTGGCAAACTTGGGAAGACATCAGTCAGCAGAAACTCGTCAAAAAATAAGTGAAGCGACCTTAAGGCAATTTGCTGCAAAGGGACATCCAAGACAAGGTTGTCATGCCTCGGACGAATTAAAATGCAGAATGAGTGAAACAACCAAAAAGAGAATGACTCCCGAATATCGTAAAAAAATAAGCAATAGTCTTTTACGTTATTTTCAATCTAAGAGGGTGGTATGAAAAAAACATTATGTTGGTTTTTATTTTCTATATTTTCTTTTGCGCTTTCTCTTTTTGCGGCTTCTCCTTCTATTACATTTAGCGTAGACACAGAAATTCCCAGTGTTTTCGAGGTGCAAACCTATGCAGGTAATACGCCTACCATTACAGTAAATATCCAATCGGGCGGAAGCAATTTTACTGGACTTGGCGCGGGGTGGTCAGCGGAATTTAATTATTCTAAATCGGATTATGCTACTGCCTTGAAAACAATTACCGGAACCGTGAACGCGGCAACTGGGGTGGTTACTTTTAATTGTGCCACGAACGCATTTCCAGCTTCAGGCGATTATTTTGGCGAGATATTTTTGCAAAATGGTTCCACAAAAATAACAAGCGGGCAGGGTTTGGTAAGGGTAAAGAAATCCCCGAGTTCAGGATCAACTACTATTTGGGATTTGAATAATCGCGTGAACTGGGATATTTTGACTTCGATTGGAAATTTGCCGTGGAGCGATTTTGACACTAACACGCTCCAAAGCCAAATCACCGCCAACCTCGCATCCGCCAACGCAACCAGTGTGGTATTCCAGGCGAAGTTTGACGCACAGGCGAACACTAACGCTGACTATGAATCCCGTATTGCAGCCGAGGAAACCCTGTCAACAGCCCAGGCCAATACCAATGCGGCATTATTGGCGGCAATAGTGGCTAACGGGACCAGCGACGTATCGCTTGTAACCTATAACGCCCATGTAGCCGCACAAGCCGCGACCAATACCGAGGTCTATACTTTCCGGACGAATCAGGTGGCCACGAACGCGGCATTGCTGGCGGCGATTACCGCGAATGGCACAAGCGATGTTTCACTGGTAACGTATAACGCTCATGTGACGGCGCAGGCTACTACAAATACGGAGTTTGAATCTCGGATTGGGTCAAATGAAACCTTCCGAATTACGACACAGCCAGCGACTAATGCCTCTTTGTTGGCACAAGCCGCCTATGGGATTACTGCTTATGGGTGGGGCGATTGGTCTGGACAAGGATTTATAACTTCTGCCACGAATATCTTTACTTCCCTCTATGTTGCTGATCGCTCTCAGTTGGACGCGAATATATCAGGACTGACGCAAGGAGTTTATACCGGCTCGTTGACTACGGTGGCTTACACTGGCGCTACTGCGCTGGTGTCTGGAAAGACTTACGTTTACGGCTACAGCAAGGTCGGGGCAAGTGGAACTTCCACGCTTTCGATTGCTGGGTTTACGCTTGGGCCGCATACTGCTGTCAACAATTACAGCAACTATTTCTCCTTTGAAGATACTGGAAGTAATTTAGTGATAAAACTCGATGGCTCTGGTTTGTCGCTATGCAATGCGTCGAATATATACGTGAGGGCTTCCACGGGGGGCACTATCAATGCGGCTGGCGACATGAATGTAGGAGGAGTTATACGAGCTTATGGCGCGATAATGACCAACCCTGCGGTGCATATTGCTGACACGGCTAACCCTCACGGCGTTACGGCGTCACAGGCCGGGGCGGTGGCGACAAACGATGCCGATTATCTTGTCGCTCTGACCAACGCCCGTCCGTGGGATGAACCTAATTATAACACGATTACAAACCCACCGACTATCCCCACTACAAATGGGTTTATAAAAACTGGCGAGGCAGGTGCATGGACGAACCTATCCGAGTATAATGACGACCTTGCGGCCACATCCACGAACCTATCAGACTATAACAACGATGTGCCGTTTGTCACGGGAACGGTAGTCCGTGCCGAATCCGATCCCATCTTCACCGCCTCCGTAGCCTACGCCATCAGCGCAGGTGACACGCAGTCATGGACGCAGGGCGCAACCGATGGTTCTACCGCCACGAATTTCATCGGCACGAATACGCTACAGACGCAGATAACGGCTAATGCCGGATTTACAAATTACGCTTTCATAGCTTGGAATTGGGGTAACTGGGCTACGAATCTCTTAAATTGGGCCATGATGACTGGCACGCCGACGACTATTGGTGTTGGCGGATATGGTGTAACCGATGTTTATACGAAGGTCGAATCGGACGCCGCCTACGCCACAACCGGCACGGTAGGTGTGATTGATGTTGCTTTTTCCGCCCACACGAATAACGAGAGCGCGGACATCCAGCACTTGACGGCGGCAGAGAAAGCACACGCGGCGGCGGCAATCACTAATGAGCCACATTCGATTGCATATAGCAACCTGACGTATTCTTCCATCCTGCAATCCATGACCAACTTCACCTCCGTTGCCAGTTCCAGCAACTATCTGACCTATGACCCCGTTACACGCCTCTTGAGCGGGTGTGTGACGAATGCAGGGGCAGGCGGCACCGGCACGACCAACGCCAGCGGAATCAACGTGGCATTCACGGCGACGAATTACACCGCAGACGCCAACGTGGAAGCGCATTTGGTGGCACTCGACAGCATACAGGAAACCAACACGGTATCGTTTGACGGCGAGAGCAATGTTGTCATGCGTGTGAGTGGTACGAAAGTGTACTTCGGTGCACCTGACCTTGCAACCAAAGCCGTGGTGACGATTGTTAGCAATGCGTTTGGGGCGGGTGACATAATCGTTTCAAATGCTGCCCTTGCGTATGCCGACTCCGTAGGAACTGTCGTCAGCAACGCGGCTCTTGCCTATGCCGACTCCGTAGGAACTGTCGTCAGCAACGCGGCTCTTGCCTATGCCGACTCCGTGGGTACGGTGGTATCTAATGCCGCGCTCGCCTACGCTGATTCAGTCGGCACGGTTGTTTCCAACGCTGCTATTGCAGCCGACCTTGTGGTTTCCAACGCCTACACGAACACGAAGGCACTTGCGGCGGCGGCGTTGCCGAAGACGGGCGGAACGATGACGGGGCCGCTGACTAATGAAGTGGCAATTTATCTTCCTGCTGGTGGGACTTGTTATTTTGGTGGCACTAATTATATCACGGATCAAGGTTCAAATTGTTTGTTTCACTTTGGAACGAACTCTGCCAATTTCGGATGGTAAAATGAAACGAATATCAATCATCATTGTTGCGGTGTGCGGGTTGCTGGCGATGGCCGGTGCAACGGACTATCGCATCCAAATCGCAGAAGTAAATAATCAGATTATCGTTATTACTAATCGTGTACAAATAATGGATGGTTACACCACGCTCCTTGTTCACTTTGACGGGGCGCATGCAGTTTCAAATTATACAGCCGAAACAGGCCAGAAGCTAACTTTTGTATCTAATGCGCGGTTGACAACGAGTACTAAGCAATTTGGAACCGCCTGTTTGACATGCGATACAAAAGGGGATTATGTGACTGTCCCGGCCACTTCGGATTGGGATTTTGGGAGCGGAGATTTTACGATTGAATGTTGGGTTCGTTCGGACTTAATAACGAGTGATGACGGCGTGTTTTCATTTATAACCGATGTCACTAACAGAATAAATCTGGCTGTATATTCCAGTAGTTTTTATGCTGAAGTATACTCGGACGGGAGTATTTTTACTGGGACATTTGGGGATACAATAATACAATATGCTTGGTATCACGTCGCCGTTGTGAGAAATAGCAATACTTTAACATGGTATGTAGGGGGTGCGTCAAAACTGACCAACGACGTGTCTGGAAAGTCTTTTGATTTAAGTGGTACGACCCCATTCATCGGGCAATACTCGGCTCATAGTTTATATGGTGAGATTGATGAGTTCCGTGTCTCGAAAGGCATAGCGCGATGGACGGCCAATTTTACGCCGCTGACGCATCCATATTAAAATGAAACACCTATTAACAATTATCTTAGCCCTGACCTGCGCCACGCTCCACGCGCAGACCGTGATCATCAAAGGCACGGGTGCGGGGAGCGTGCGGGGGACGGGCGCGGGGAGTGTTAGGGGGGTGGCGACGGAGGCAGTACCGACGACCTACACAAATTACTGCGATGGCCGGTTCACGATTTTTAATACGAACCAAGACGTGGTGTTGGATAACGACAGCGGCAGGACGTGGGTGCGGGATGCGAACATTGACGGTACGAAAAACTGGACTAATGCGATTGCGTATTGCTCCAATCTGACATACGCCACTTACAGCGATTGGCGGTTGCCGAGCCTCACAGAGTTTAGCAGGGGGTATGCAACCAACGGGTTGGTTGACGAAGCTTATAGCGCAAATGATCCAGCACTACCGCTGGGCCATCCGTTTACAAGCGTCCAATCTGCCTCTTACTGGACGAGTATTCAGTATACGGCCATTGACGCGAAAGATGGCCAAAGGGATTTAATTGATGAGACTTTCGCCTTATACGTTTGGCCCTGCCGTGGGCTGTGAGGAATTATGTCATCAAAAGCATTTATAGTCTTGACAATTACGGCAACCATTTTTCTGACGGCGGTTCTGTATCGGTGGCTTAATAAGATCGTTAAACGTGATAATGAAAGGCGAGGGATAAAATGGCCGATATAGACCCACAGGTTTTTGGCGGCTTGATTGCAGATGTGAAAACGCTGATGAAGCAAACCGAGCAATCACGCGATGACCAGACAGTTGCCAACAACATTCTATTTGCCAAGATTGATAACCTGTCGGCCAACGGGTGTGTGCAGGGCGAGGGGTTGCGCAACCGGATAAAGGTGCTTGAAGAAAAACCCGCGAAACTGGTTGCCATCGGCTCAATGATTCTTGCCGCCCTTGCTGTTATCGGCGGTGCGTGTGTCTGGTTGCTTGAGAAATTCAGGACGTTATAATGCCCGACTCCCCACAGCTTAAAATGATGCGCGAAAGACTGGTGCAACTGGAAAGATGTATAGATTGCGTCCACGCCGACCATGACCGCGAGTTGCTTGAGGATGAGGCCAAAGTGTTGCGGAACGACATCAAGCACTTGGAGAAGTGGGAAAAGGAACCGAACAGGAAGGGAATATTGTGAGCAAAGATCATACCAAATTAATCAGGGCAATTCTCAAGAAGGTTAAGCCCCGCGAGATTGTGGCCCAAGTTATCCTTGCCGCGTATGCCGATGGCTACGAAAAGTACAGCGATGGAATTACGCTTGTGCCAGATTATGCGCTGGGCATGAAGCATCCGGCAGGGGTGGGGCATGATTATTTGTATTACCTTGGGTGCGCCAACCCGTTTTTGCCAAGTCCGGTGAGTAGCGAGCGGCAAGCACGATCATGGGCTGATATTTGGTTTCGTTATGCGTTGCAAGATTTTTCCCATCCTATCAGGTCTTGGGTACGGTGGATTGGCTTGCGGCTGGGCGGCTGGTATGGATGGCGCAAACACCGAAAGGCCGGACACCCGTTTACCAAGAGGGAGCCATGATAAATATGCTCATAGACCTGTTCCGATACTTGCGTGACGAGTGGGCTGTTGAGCGGATTATTCGCAAACTACGGAAGCGCGGGAAGGCAAGGCGCAAATGACGAACATCGTCCATGTCATATCTCAATCGGCAATAGATTATATCTCACAAGATCCCCGTGGTGCGACGGCGGTGCTGGCCCTGGGGGTTGCCGTGATTGTCGCTAAGTGGGCTTGGAATGAAAGGAAGGGAAGGAAAAATGAACAGACTACTACCTAAAATAAGCGTATCCCCGCAATCACTTGAGTTTGCCAAGACGTTGCCACCGATGCCATCAACATTCAACTGCCGGTTTCTGTATCCAGCAGACGACAGGGACACGCAGGGCGTCCGTGAGTTTGCTCCGTACCCCGGAAGATACACAAGCACTCTCAATTTTTTTGACAAGAACGCACCGATAGATCAGCTTATCCGGATGCTGAATTACCAGAAAAGCGTTGGTTCGACCTGCTTCCCCGCTCTCAATTTCAATGACGACGGGCAGATGTACCCGACAATCGGCAATAAGCGCGGTGCGCCGATCGACGAGAACGAACTCGACAGATGTTATGCCTACAGCTTGGCCTCAATCCAGACTTGGGGGTTGTGGCCGATACCAGGCGGCTTCTGTTGTGAGGATAATAACGGGTATGCGCGGAAGGATGCGGTAGAGATCGAGCGGGTGGTAAAAGCACTTGTCACGAAACTTGATCCGGTGGTTCCGTTCTGGTGTATCGCTTGGGAAGCCAGCAAGATGTTTACTCCCGGCGAATGCGAGTTACTTGCACAGATATACCGGAAGTACACACGCAAGCCTATTATTGTCCACAATCAAGGATGGGAACATGCTGTTGGGCCAAGCATTCAAGGGCTGGCATACGAGTGGCATCACCACCCGATGTATGGGCAAACGAAAAGCCCGGCACAGATTAAGGCCGAGTATCAAGACGCATATAACAATATCGTGCCAAGGGGCAAAGGGCTGATCGCTGGCGAGTGGACGGTATTCAGCCAAACCGACGAAGCGGCGGCTCAGCGGAAGGCTGTTAAGGAAGTTGGCCCGTGGACTTATGGGTCGTGGAATTAAGCATAAAGAGGTAAATTATGAGCATACCATGCGGAATATTATTAGACCAAGTTGCAAACAGCCTGAATGATCCTCGTACCACTGCGGACGCAGTATGGAAAAAGACATTGCTGTCCAAACTGAATGAGTCGTATCAAGAAGTGGTGTCCTCATACCCGTGGCAACAGTTGAAGAAAACCGCAACACTAACGGATGACGTTTATATTGTGCCAGCCGATTGCTTACGGATACTGCGTGTTATTGACGAAAACAAACAGCCGTATAATTTTGTTGGCGGTAAGAGCGTGTATTCGGCGTTCAATTATAACTGGTATTTGGATACGCCGGTAGCAACTGTGCTGGCGTCAGGGACGACGTTGGTGGTTGCCGATTACGGGACTGCGGTTACTGCCACAGCCGAGTTCCCCGCGACGACTTGCGCTAACGAGTACATCCGCATAGGGTCTAACGCTGGCATATATAAGATTAGCGCGTGGGCATCTACATCGTCAATTACGTTAGCCGATTATTTCCGTGGCGTAAGCGAGAGTCAGGCGATATTCTCCATACGACCTATCGGGACGCCAGTGCTGGCATTTTCAGGGCCGTCGGCTGTTGCGATAAGTCCAACTGACGTTGAGATAACGTATATCAAGACGCCGTTGCCACTATCAAGGGACGAAGATGTAATAGAATTGCCTGGTGACTGTGCCGCTGTCAGGATAAAGGCAGAACAGAAGTTGCTGTCAATGGTAAAGCGCGACTGGCAGGCCGACAGGATGACCGAAGATTACGACAAGGCTTTGGGAAGGATGAAGGCGATGGAACCCGAAGTTCCCATAATGCGGCCAAACATGATGTTTTCAAGTAGCAGTTTGACGCGGAGCACGCCCAGTAATCTCAACCTTGTTGGGTATTGAGCATGAAAACTAAAATATATGTTATTTGTGAGATAGATGGTGAAATAAGATATATTGGCAAAACTATTCGTGCTCTTGCTAAAAGGTTTTGGGCGCATTTATATAATGCGCGTCGAGGTGAAAATACTTATCTTTACAACTGGATGCGATCTGTTTTGTCTACTGGTCATCTGCCCCTAATACAACTTATCGGAGAGGTTGCGGGTGATGGATGCAAGGAGGAACGTGCGTGGATTGCATATGGACGCGCCGAAGGGTGGAGACTGGTAAATCAAACCGATGGCGGAGATGGTGTATTGGGGCATCGTCATTCTCAAGAAACTCGTAATAAATTAAGTATAGCAAGAAAAAGACGTGTTACATCCATAGAAACCCGTCGTAAAATGAGCGAGGCTTTTCGGGGAGTAAACCACCCTTTATATGGGACACATCATTCTATTGAAACTCGTAAAAAAATGAGTGAGGCCAAAAGAGGCAAAAATCACTGGATTTACGGAACGCATCGTTCAAAAGAGGTTTGCCAAAAATTAAGCATTGCGAAGATGGGAAGCAAAAACCCAATGTCTGGGAAACACCCATCCAAAGAGACGCTCAAGAAACTCAGCGAATCTCGCAAGGGGAAGATAAGGTCGCGAGAAACCAGGTCAAGGATGAGCGAAGCGGCTAAAGGCAAAATTAAAACTCCTGAACATCGTCGAAAAATAGGTGAGGCCAGCAAAAGATATTGGAAATTACGCAAAAATAACGAGGTAAAATCTCAATGAACTTAGAACAGATTTCCGAACAGAACGCAATTTATGACATTGAAGGTTTGAAGGTTTCCGGCCTTGTGTCGGATAGGACGCTCAAACGCAAATGGACACAAATAAATTCGCTATACATTACCGGGTTATCAGAAGTTTTGCGATTGCGAACCAGTGTGAAGAATCCTAGCAACGGGCAGAAGTATTATTCTGTTACAGACCCTCTTGTAAATGGTGTAAAATACCCTGGAACATGGCGCGGAGCATTGGTAGAGACACAAGAAAGTGTCAAGGAGCAAGGGGTTATCATCCAAACCCTGATCCTTGGTTGGGCGACTTCGCTGATTGATTCGGAAGCGCGACTAGTCGGCGGCGACAATATCCCTTTGCAACCCGAACGGTTTTTACAACGCCAATACGTCGCGTTAGATTTTACAAAAATAGGGGATATGATAGAGTCTATTGAGTCCACGAAGTATATTACCAATCCGGTGATTGAGGGTAAAACTTATGACGGCCCGATTACTGCTCCGGCAACTACTCCAAGCGATTTGAAGTGGCGCATACTTTCCAGCAAACCTTCAAGGGCGGCAGATGGCAGCGGGATTATCACGCAGACACTTGCGAAGAATCTTGTTCAAACTCCCGACGAACTTCCCACGGCTATTCTCCTAAGTGACGACAAGGCATTGCTATCTCCGTTTGCCCATGATACCACGTCAGAGAAGAACATTTACGTTTGGGAATATCGCTGGATTGATCCTGTTTACGCGCAAACCTTACGTGACACTATCGCGCTTACGTCAGATGTAATTGATGCCAAGGCAATCAAGGCTGATGACGGCTCGTTCAATATTCAGGTTCTCACGCACACGAACACCTGGGAAGGAACGCTCTCGCAGGAATGGGAGCACCAGACACGGCACCCGACGTTCGCCGCCAATCAGATCATCAATACCTATTCGCATATCGCCCTCACCAGCCTTGCGGCATTCAAGGTTACGCTTGGCACAGCGACGTCAGGGTATAAGGTTGCGTCACTTGTTGACTCCACGGATGCTGGCGGCGGGTTTGCCACTATCGTTCAAACGCAAGACAAGTTGTTTGTCGGCGCGGTATCAGCCACTAACGGAACGACCACCGATGAAGAATACCTGCAATTGATTACCAGCGGGGTCATTCGCACTACGCTATGGCTCGGTGTGCCAGATGGTGACTTAGATGCCGCAATGACCACACTTTCCACGGCTCCGAGTGGTTATACCGTTATCCGCGTTGGTCATAATTATAGTGGTACTGGTTCGGCCAATGTAATACGGACGATGATAACCAAGGGCGATTCCACCGCCGAACAGATACGCATTGAGTTTCCATTGTTTGAGGGCGAACGGTTGACCTATAATTATCTTGGGCTTGATAAGACAACGGCCGATGCCCTTTACGTTACACTTCAAACTTCCACAGATGCCGACTACAAGGTGGATAACGTCAGCATCATTGAGTGGCGTTCAGCCTTGGCCGTGGTGCAACAGCTTTCAAAGATAATGCAAACGCCGTCCGAAGATCTTGGTCGTACGATTGCCAAGGAATTTGAATGGTGGGGTGACGGTGAAGTTATCACGAAGAAGTGGCTGTCAATTAAGGACGCCGACCTTGATACCATGTTAACCACGCTGGCCGTTGAACCTGCGGGATATTCCGTGGCGTCCATCAGCCATAATTTTAACGGCACAGGTTCAGCCGATGTCGTGCGAGTGGTTGTCAAGCAAAACACCGATGGCTTTGAATCTGCGATTGAGTTCCCGACATTCGAGGGCGAACGTCTGACAAATATCTACCTTGGCCTCAACAAGACTACTGCCGATGCCCAATATGTTACCAGCCAAACTCCACCAGCAGGATACAAGGTTGATTCCGTTACGAAACAACAGGGCGCTCGCGGAACGATAACCATAGTCCAGCAATTAACGAAGATTCAAGAAACGCCCTTTACGACCAGTGCCGTTCATCAACGGGTATATACTCACGCATTTGGTCTTGTTACACGCGCCACAACGGTCTATTTGAGTGTTCCCTTTGCCTCAATTGATACAGTCAAAGATGCCATAAATGCTTTGGCCGATGTCATTATATTGAATATTGCCGATAACGATAATGGACACGGATCAGCAGATATTACCTATAATTGGCGCACGAAAGAGTCTGCACCGAGGGCATTAGGTTCTATTTCATCGGTCAAGCCGTCGCAGTTCCACCAAGAGGCTCAGGAACGCCTGTGGATTGATATAAACCTGACAGATAAGGACGCGCTGGCTACTGCCGTTGCACTCGCTTTGGCCGGTACAGCGCCCTATGCCGTGGCTGCTGGCGACACCATTCAGAGTGCCAGTGGTCAGGATGCAGGTGATAAGACGGGGAACATCCGCCAGAAGATCAGCAAGAAGCCAGCCTCATACACTGTTGCCGAGTATCAAACGCAGGTATCCATAAATCCGCATGGTCTAAAAGAAGCTACGATGCTGGTTACTGTCAACGAATACCCTGAAATAGCGTATGCCGATCTTGCAACCATATTCAGTACCTTGCAGACATTCCTCGGCGACCCCATGAAGGGGCAGATACAGGTGAGTTTGAATAGCGGTGGCACGTTTATGATGCGTGGACTGAAGGAAGGAACGCCGGATTGGGGCAATACGACACCAGATTACGTCAAAGTCGCCATAGATAATCCAGATCAAATAGGCGAGCGTAAGCACGAAGTAGCTACAGGCGTTCCGGTGGCAAGTGCTGCGGCCATAGTAGCTGCTGCAACAGCCGACGCCGACCATGCCATAGATGCAATCAGGATGACAGAGCGCGGGAACGGTGAGGCTATCATTGAGAAGGTGCAAACAAAGAAGGATGGCGTAGCTATTTACGTTGAGGAAAAACCCACCGTGGGTTCGCGGCGTGGCACTAAAAGAACGGTTTGGCTTAATGTTCACCCCGACGGCTTGGCTGCGGCGTGGACGGCAGCGTCAACCGAAAACGTGGCGGGTGATTATGTCCTTTCTTACCGCAAAAGGATTCCCAAACCTAACGGCTTTTATGATATTGAAAACGTGGCAATGGACAGTGTATTCGTTTGGAATTATCAAACCACTTATTACGGCTGGTATAATGATACGGTAACATGGCAATCATACCAGCACGTGCATGATACTTCCGATAGGTGGATGTGCGTCAAGGTTGTGCAATCAGAATATCGCGGAACGAGTTTAGCAACCGCAACAACCAATTATGGCAATTTTGCCGCAAACACTGATTCCAAGTCGGTAGCTCCACGTGTAATAGGACTTCGTAATGGGTTTATAATATATCAATCAATAAAAATAACCAGAACGTATAGTGCGTGGAAGTCAACTGCGGAAAATGGTACGCATACTGGTCATGGAACTTGGTCGTAATTCTGGATAGATATGGAAACTTCAATAGATATATTGAAAGATGTTAAAGGCAAAATGGCGCAGAAAGAGGAATTGGGTGGAGCACGTATTGAAATCCCAGAACGAACGATACTTGATAGTGTTTTTTCGCCACCTATTAGCCGTGATGTCCAGAGCGAAATAGACAGGCTGGATGAGTCTGTAGACAACCAAGCGTCTTCGCCGGATGACTGGGGCGTTCAAGTTGAGCCGGAGTATTTGGGCGGCAGTAGCGGCATGGATTATGACCATATCTACGTTGGCGGCATTGAATACACGCCGGGAGAAAACACAGAGGGCTATGACTTTTTGCAGATCGGCGCAGACGGGTCAAGCTCGTGGATTGAGGCAATGATTTCGCCGATGCCGGAAGGGTATGAGATTTACAACGTCACAAAGAACCACATCCATATCACCGGGGCCACGGCGGGGAATATATGAGCATAGCGACAACATCATTGAAATATGGCTGGAAGGTCTTGGCACTTCTTACCATCGGTACGGGGTCAATTTTTGTCGCCGATAATGTTCTCAACCGGATTACAACCAAGGATAGAATCGAAGTGACATTGGCGGTTGTTGAGCGGTGCCTTGCCACGCAGACCGGGACAAACGGGGCGGGTGAACCAGTCTATGCCGTTGATCCGCCATCCATTGTCAGGACATGGACGGACACGAACGGGGCAAGCGTGATTATGACCAACGCGATTGCATGGCGGGATGATTTGTCAATGAAGGTGGAACTGGATGCCAAGATCAAGGCACTTGTGCCCTATTACGTGGATACCAATTCCGTGTACGACGGCACAACCAATATCATTATGCACACATTTACAGGACTCTTGACTTCTCTTGACCTTGGCGACCATACAAACTTTACAGCCATCCCTGCCATCGGAACCAATATCGCAACCTACGGCCCTTGGGCGTGGCGCAATTATGTTGTTGCATGGCAGGAGCGGTACAAGGTGTTGGAGGCGTTGAAATACTGCAAAGTAGATATTTTTTCTATTACAAATACTTATAGGTCAGGATGGTCTGGAAATCTTGAACCTATTTGGGATGATGCTAAGACCATTGCCGATGAAAACAGCGCTTCACCGACAAATACCACCACCACCGCAAGTGGTAACTTTCCCGTCTACGGTGGATATGCGTCAGAGTCAGCCACTTTAGGAGTACGGTATCCTTCGGGGGCAAGAGCTTATAAATTCGTTTGGCTAACTTCACGCATAGGGGTGTTTAATATATGCGGTTTGAACGGAAAAATAGGTGTATGGGTAAGCACCACCTGGAGCGATACAAATTATTATGATGCAAACGAATCACCTAACATTTTGCCAGACAGGTTTTATCAATGGATGGATGAAAATGTCGGATCAAATACAAATATTGTAATGGAGTGCAATGTATCTTCAGATGCTACATGGTGCTTGCCGCCTCCAACAAATGAAGTTACAGAAAGAGGTTTCTCGTTGGTAGAAAGACAGGCACTTTTCCAGCCAACATTTCTCTACTGCACCAACAAATACTGGTAACGCCCGTCAGGGATGATAGCAAATTAACGTTGACAACACAACCACAATAGGATAATAAAGACCAAGAGGTGAATTATGGCACGAACATTCAGACATGAACCGTTTGGTAACGCACTTGACGATGCCGAGCTTAGACGCAAGAAACGTGAGGCATTATTGAAACGTGAGCCTATCCCGAACCGCATACCGGAGCCTACGGGCATATTCACGCCTGCTGGCGAAGAGTTTGAGGCTCCCGCCGACACGCAACAGCGCAAGATGGCGTCCATAGTTGACCAGAAGCAGAAGCTCATTCAAAGCCGCACACCGGGAATATCAGATGCCGCATCCGCAAGATTAGCTCAACAACAGGTTTCGCCAACACCCGACACTACATTTGAAGAGGACATTGCTCGCCAGCCGACACCTGCCGCCACGGGAACGATTGAAGGTGAGGACGTCACCAGCTTTCAGGCGCGTGAACAAGAACGCTTTGCCGGACAGGAGTCATTCAGGGAAGGTATAACAGCCCAAAGGCCATTTACTGCAACGCCTGGACTACCAGAATTGCCGTTTGAAGAGGCTGGATTAACGCAAGCGGAGGCTCAAGCCGAACCCGAAATCCCTATGGATTTGATAAATGAAACGCAAGGGTTCGTTTCGGATGCCGAAATTGATGCCGTTACTGAGCAGTATGTTTCGGGAGTTCCTGCTGGTCTTAGCATGGATCCTTATAAGTATGCTGATATGATTGCGGCTCGTTCGACAAATGCAACTGAAGCGGCGGCAGCCAAGGCCCGTTTGCCAGCGGGTATCAGTGGACTTGAGATGTTCACTCCCGGCCAGAGGAAACTCATGCGGCGTCAAGCCGAAACTCATGCGACAAGCCCTGAAATCCGCAAGCGTTTTACCGAATGGAAACAAGACGTTGAAAGCCAGCTCCGTAACCGCAGGGATGAGATTCAAGCCCAGCGCAGTCGGCAATTCAAACAGCAGATAGATTCCCAGAAGTATCGTCAAACAGAGGCGTCAATTAAAGCCAGCCAAGTGTCAACAGCACTTAACAACCTGACGTTAAAGGATGCGTCCGAACCATCGGAAGCCGCCAAACTGGATGCACGGCTGGGAGCCGCAGTAGTTGAAGGCCAGATTGAGAGAGGTGAAGGCGCGGCAGTCGTTGATCGCACAAACCCTAAAGTAATGGACAAGGTTCTTGACGATACCAACGCCACCGTCGAAACGCGTAAGGCAATCGAAAACCAGCAGATTGTTAAAAGCCTTGGTGGAGCGCAGGGTATAATGCGTCAACTTGTTGGCCGTGACGTAGAGGCCGTGGCAACCACTTCCACGCAAATAGAGGAACGCCGAGAGGCATTCAATGACGTTATCAGCGAAAATCCGGACATGACGATCAATGAAGTTGCGTCCCAAGTGTATAAGGACGCCATTGCCGACAAGGATTTATCTGATAAGGCGCAGGAAAGCATAGCGGCGGCGGTAGGTTCGCTCGCACAGGAATACGTGACTACAGGCGCAGAGCCAGCTATGCGTGAACTCCAAGAAAATACGGCGCGTAACAGGGTAAATGTTGCCGTTGGATACGCCGCAGAAGATCAAAGCATTTCGGCGCAGAAAGACAAGGGCGTGGCATACGGCAATATGTGGAAGAGTATCAGCAGTAACATGACGGCCTTGGCAAGCGTTAGACTGCAATATCAGACTAAAGGCCAAGAACAGGTAATGCTAAGAGATATGCCAAACTTTGCTCGCACACTTGCTCAAGTCAATATGAACGCTGACATTACAGGCGCACAGGTTGATGAATTATTCAAGGCGCACATGGTAAGTTGGGCTGGCGACAATCCCGCATTCCAGAATGAGATTGCCAATCAGTTTGCCTTGATGGATTCCGGTAAGCCCACAAGCCCTGAGTTTGATAAGGCGCGTAATGACTTTTCGGCGGTAATGACCAAAGGCCATGCAAGCGTCAATCTTGCCAAAGATAAGAAGAGGAAAGAGCTTGCCAAAGATAAGTTGTTCCCCGCATTTGAAGATGGAACGGCTAACGTGGATGAAACATTCAGAACGGAAGATGAGGCGCGGAGATACAGTGCTCTTAATACGGAAGAAAAAGATACAGCAAAGGCTAAACGTGCCGTAGAAAAAGTGAAGGTTGCCAAGAGTAGTTCGGTGCGAAAAGAGATTGAGGATGCACTCGAAAACGACCAAGCATTTATTCCCGTTCCTGCTGCTGGTGACTTGGATTATAACCGACTGGTTAAAGCTGAAACGGATTTGGCCGGAATGCACAGTAGTCAATTAAAATCCGAAAAGGCAAACGTACTTAGGCAGAACATCGAATTGATGGAAGCTCGCCTGCGTTACCAGAAGGGGCCAGCAATAAACATGACAGGGATGAGCGATGCTGATAGATTGGATACACTGATAGGTCAGATGGATATAATCAAATCGCACAGAGACTTAACACCCGAAGATAGGGATGCGTTGGCTAAAAAGTTTTCGCTCTTAGTTGAGCCGCTTTTCGATAAGGCCATACCAAGCGTTGATCCGTTTGGCAAGGAAACGGAAGTGGCTGGCACTAAATTGGTTGGTAAATCACGGGCGGGAAGTTCAGGGAGTTGGTATCAACCATCAGCCAAGGAACCCATTACCGAAGCCCCGCCAACTCTTTCACCAGAACGTCAGGAATTGGCTGGCAAGCTAAGAGCGGCAATATTACGAACTGATATAACGGAACCACAACGTCAACAACTCAGGGATGCGTTGATTCGGGTTAGCGGTTCGGCTGAAACTAAGGCAGTTTCCAAACAGGTAACGGAATCAGATACAGGGCGTGGTTCAGCCGCAGAATGGGCGTTGTTACCCAGCGAACAACCAGCACTTGAAAAAGACCTGCCTCCAGGTAAAAAACTTGCAGTAGAGGGTGCAGCAGAAGGTAAAATCTTCCAAGAAGAATCCCCAGGAGTGTGGACGGCTAGTTATAAAGGAAATAAATATACTCAAACCAAAAAAGATGAAAAATGGACGACAAGTGTTATTACTCCTGATGGAATAAAACATATTTTAAAAGACGGAAAATGGGTTTAAGATACCGAGCAAAAAAGGAAAGCATAAAGAATAATGCCAACCACTATCAATCCTTTTAACCCTGTTGTGGGTGCAAATGATTTAACTGTAACTCCACTCGCACCGCAGGAAGCACTCCCTACGGACTTACAACAACTGTTGAGTAGCGCGGATAAGGCGGCTCCTGTTCCTGCCCCTGCGAAAAAAGAAGCTGAACCGGAAGCACCGTCAGACATTCAGCAATTGTTGAAAGACTCACAAGTAGTTCCAGGGGAAACTGTGGCACCTTCACAGCCGGAACCTACCGCACCCGCCCCCACCGCCCCGCAAGAAGGCGAAACCAGCAGGGCAGAGGATGATTATAAGCGGCAGTCTGACTGGTCAAGCGGTGTAACTCAAAATGTTCCCACAGCGTCCAGCAGGCAGGTTGACGACCAAGAAGGTATATCGGAACCAGAGACGGCTGGCGTTATAGAATATAAGAATGAATTGAACCGAGCACTCCAAGAACTACAGCAACAACCTGTTTATAATAAATTGATGACCGGCCAGTCTGTTGACGAACAAGAGAGTAGCTTCCTGCGTAAAGCAGCCAAATCATTCCTTGCTACTGCTTACATGAATCTTCCTGCGGCGGGTATGTCTTATTATGGGCGTCAACTTAATTCGCAGAACTTAGGGCAAGCCGACCAGATGACACCAGAAGAACGTCGGGAATCTGCAAGGCGCGTAGTGAATGCCTATCAAGTAGCTCTTGCGATGGAACCCGAAAAGGCCAAGGATTTTAGTGGACATTTAGCAAATATATTAGGAACGGTAGCTGGTTTCGTGTTGCCAACACCAGGCGCGGGCTTGGTCGGAGTAGGAGCGAAGGCGGCTAAAAAATTGTTACCAACGGCAGCAAGAACATTATCGCAAAAGATGTTGCAAGGAGCAGGTATAGGACTTGGTGCTGGTGCTGTTTATGGTGCAGCAGAAATGCCAGTTGTTGCTCCTACAGATACAGCCGGAGATATAGCGGCTCAGAAGGCAATCCAATTTATTCAAACGGAAGCTGGGTTTGCTGCTTTCGGAGCAGGTTCAGCCGCCGCTGCTCATCTTCTTCCCAAGGCTTTTTATAGACAATACGATTGGACGCCAGAACGGTTTAAGAAAGAGTTTCCTCGTTTGGTTCGACGTGTTGCTGCTAATCGTGGGAAGGATAGCGAGGTTCGGCTTGTTCAAGATGTGAATGGTTATTTGACTAAACTCAAGCAGTCACCAGCACCTTACGTCAAAGGGAAACAAGGCTTGGACGTTCAAATTGAAGAACGCAGGGCGTGGGTGGATATGGTTCCAGTATTAAGAGACGTCTTGCGCTCCGGCAGACTGTCTAATCTGCGTCAAGCGCCCTATCGTAGCGACCAGATATTACCAGGGGCAGAAGGGGAAGCCCCGATTGGAGGCACAAAACGGGGGCCAGTAGCCACAGGACAGGCAATCCCCCC
>Ga0208647_1000074_pt1 | contig 44058 bp, 51 predicted proteins | sample AntAceMetag02UKA_FD_184765 | JGI IMG/M metagenome (GOLD analysis project Ga0208647, IMG submission 184765) | Saline lake microbial communities from Ace Lake, Antarctica - Antarctic Ace Lake Metagenome 02UKA (SPAdes) (version 2) | ecosystem: Environmental > Aquatic > Non-marine Saline and... | reverse complement strand
TGTAGTCCAAGTAGAAAGCGCCTTATACGCTCCAAGCCCAGCCGCCAACGCAACACCCAAAGCCTGCGAATTATCATCACTCATCCCAAGCATTCCACCAACCATAGTCCCAGCAAAATAAGCAAGTGTCGCCCACTGCAAACCCGAAACCAAAGAACTAGCGCCACCACCAGGAGTTAATTTAAACAATCCCGAAGCATAAGAATCAGGATGCCCACCAATAGTTCCAGTCCAAGGTTTATCAACACCTTCAGTCGTCACACCTTCAGTCACTAAATCCTTAGCCCCAGAAATACCTTTCACAAATGCATCAGGATCACCTCGCCCACTTTTACTAAGAAGATAACTTGGCGCAGCAGAAGCAGCAATAGTCGGAACAAGAGACCTAGTAGCGGCATCATTCCCAGAACTATCTGTCTCTTCTTTTTGTTGAGGATATTCCTCCAGATCATAAGCTGTAGCACTACTCCCATAATTATAGTCCAAATCATGTATATCAGTTGTCTCCCCACTTGCCAACCCAATCATAAACACAATCCCAACAAACCCAAACACCATCAACCAAGCCTGCAACAACGCAGCACCTTTCACACCAAATCTCATTCAAACCACCCTCCAACAATTTCAACAACTCGACCAGTCAATCCACCAGTCATAACACCAGCAACACTCGGAGCAAAAAACTTCTCGTTTCCCTCGACAACCCACTTGTATCCATCATCACTATATTCCCCATTATAATTAACAGCTCCACCACAATCTCCAAGTGAAGTACAAACCCTATTGGCCGAAAGAGCCCAATCCTCCCCTAAGCATTCAGCCCCGCTCACAATCTCACTCCCACTGATCAAACCTTTCTCATAAACGACATCACACTTAGCATTAGCCTGTCCACAAATCTCTCTCGCACTATTATCCTCCCAAAACTCCAAGCCCGGAGGAAAATTAGGAACACAAACACCAGGTAATTCACTAAGCACAGTTTCATCATTTCCATCATCACCAAGAACAGCTTGCCCGGTAATAGGAGCAATAACATTTGCAGTAGCAGTAGGATTATTAAAAGCATCACCACTATCGCTAGCATCAGAAGAAGGATTACTATAACTCGTACTACTTCCCTCTTCACTCGTAGCACTACCCAAAATCATTCCCATAACCTTTCCCACCCACAAACAATCTCTCCTGTCAATATTCAAACAATCCTCTTCTTCATCTTGCAAAACACAATCCTGCCATCGATTAACACGACAACCCGCAGTTCCAAATTCCCCGTCACTAGTTTCAATAGAACCTTCCAAACAAACCTCATTTCTAAAATCAGCACAAGGTTCAACCCTCACCTCTCCATCCACACAAACCTCTCTAAAATATCTAGACCCAACACTGTCTCCACCATTCCCAGCACCATCATCATAAACACACCAAGCCTCACCATTCATCCGCGCATCTCCATCCCTATCAACACATTTAGTTGTCTGACAATAGTGATCCTCCCCAGAAGCACTACTCAAAATTCCACTATATTCAGCACACCGACTTCCCAATAAATAATCGCAATTCCCACAATTCTTATCTGACCCATCATTAGCAGCACAAACCTCACCAGCCTCAGCAACCTTCCCATTATTCCAACTAGTATCACCATTATCAGAATAAACGTTCTCCTTATTTCCACAAGAATCTACAAAATAAACATCTCCGTTATAACAAATAGTCCCAGCCTGTCGAGCACAAGAAGTTGCCAATTCTTCAGCCGAACACAAGAACCCTTCATAAAAAGTCTTAGCGCTAGACAAACTAACATTAGTCTGATTAACAGTCTCAACATCTAACTCAGCACCACATTCTCCTCTCGTAGTAAAATCACAAAGTCTCTCAGCACTCTCTTCATAAACACAAGCCCCAAAATCCTGAGACTGTGCCTCCGCGATACAATTAATTTCATTAGTAATATCAGTCCGATAATCATTCTCAATACCAAACAAACTAGACATTCTTTTACACCGAACCAAAGAAACAAACGCAGCCTGATCCGCAATCACACAACATCCCAAATTACATTGAGGAACTTCGGCAACATCTCTCTCATCCCAAGTTCCACCATTATCATTACAAACTCTCTGCGGCGTGTTTCCCATACAAAGTCCTTCAATCGAATCATAACAAGTTCCAAGCCTACAATAAGCAGTCGAATCACAAGAAGTCGGCGCAGAAAGATAATCCGAAGAACAAGCACTCTCTACATCATTCACACACCAAGCCCCATCGTTAGTTTTCTCACAGCAAAAACTAGGGTCACTATTAACCGCCATCCCAAATCCAACCAACAACAAAACAACAAAACTAAACATCAACCTTTTCATTCGAGCACATACCCCGCAGGCCAAACCAAACTTCGACTCGCAAAATTAAATTTATTTTTCATAATCTTATTTTCCAAACTATAAACCGTAGTCCCATCTCCCCTCTTAATCTTATTAACAAAATAATCAGGATAAAACAGATTAATACTAGAAACATCACTATCGCCATACTCCGATTCAAACTGCAAAATCGAAGTTGCAATCATAACCATCTCATAAACCGGACTAGCAACCTCAACATTAAATCGAGTAAACTTATTCGAACCAACAGAAGTCGGTGCCTCAATTTCCATCCTCACAATACCAGGTTCAATCTCAACATTATAGTCAACATCTCCAACAACAACATCATAACCCTGCTCAATCAAATCCGAAACAGAAGCATCATAACAAGCATCAACTTTATCCCTCATAAAACTTTCCAAACCCTCATCAAAAGTATTCTTCAAAAACGGAACCTGCACAGTACAAGTCTCGTAATATTCATTAGTATAACAAAGATAAGCATACTCCTCACCCTCATAAGAATAACTAAAATCATTATCCACAAAACCAGCATTCTTCTCAAGCATATCAATACCTTCATTCAAATTATCAGCAACACAACCTTCAAAACCCGAAATAGAAGAACCTTCAGAAAAATAAGTCGGTTTTGCCCACAAAAAGAAAACCAACAAAGAAGAAACTATTAAAATAGCAACTAAAATAAAAATCGTCACCTGCCCTTTCTTTTCCATACATACATCAACAATTTCATATTTATAAAATCTTTCATCACAACGCCTTAACAACAATAGAACATCCAGTCGAACCAACCACAACTTCTTCCAAGCACCGAACATAATAAGTTCTCCCATGAACAACACTAGCAACATGTCTTTCCCTATTCCCAAGATTAACACCATCTCCCCAACTAAAATCACAACTCTCATAAGAAGCTCGACACATCATATCATTGTTAGTATAAATGTAAAGACTTCCCCCACTCTGCCAAACTCTCGCAATCTCCGGAGTTATACCAGCAGTATTATTAGGAGTTTCATTAGCAGGAGGCAAGTCGCCTTTCTTAACGATCTCGAACACAGTAGAATTCCTAGCAAAATCCCCAGTCTCTTCACTGCACTCAACAAAAATCTCATGCTCACCAATAGGCCGATTCAAAGTCTGAGAATGTGGACTACCTCCAGTCTCAAACATCTCAATCATTTTCTCATAACCAGAAAATGAATAAGAACAAAAGTGATAATTCCCCCCACCAGAAGTCGAAATCTCCAATTCAATCGTAGTCATATCAGTATCACTTTCAAAATCTTCACTAGGCCTAATCCAATCAATAGCAATCCTACTTCCAGGCTTCTTCAAATTATAGACAAAACTTTCCAAGTTAAAATTCCTGTCACTCTCATTAGCCCAAGGTTGATCCCCACATCTAATATAATAATTATTATCATTCTCAGTCAAAGGCACATTGCCCGTACAGGAATAACCAAGAACATTCGAAGGAGCACCAAATGAATCCGAACAACTCATATTATTTTCCATAACAGAATACGAAACATCTGTCGAACTCCACCTACAAGTCGCCAACTCATTTGTCACAACTTCAAAATCCAGATTAGCAACATCAAACTTAACAAACTTATCAGCCTTAGGAGAAACACTAACAATCTTCGGAGCAACAACGTCAGGTCCCTGATTAACACACATCTCAATTTTGTAAAGACCTTTACTTAAAGTCCCAAAAACATCTTCACACTGAACAAACAAACTCAAATCCCCACTCCAATTAGATCCCTGACTTTCTCCATGACTAGGATCCGGCAAACTAAAAGTTGTAGCATGATTTCGCACATAATTATTACTTCCAAGATCAAAATTCATTTCCTCAAAGTTTCTCTCTTGAATATCAAACTTACAATGTGCAAGTTTATCGGTTTCAACACCAAACACCAAAGGATCATAGGCATCAAGACATTTTCCATCAACCGAACTTAAACGAAATCCAGAACTACTCACGTTGGTATATTTTTCCCCATTTGAAAGAACATCAAATCTAGGACTAATCACAGGAGCCTGTCCATTGTCAACCATACTAGAACACATCTCCTCATTAGTCCCGACGTTCACCAACTCACAACCCGCACCCAAACTTCCACAGCGATATTTCGAACACGGTTTCAGGGGATCATTATTACATTCATTACAATCAGCAACTCCCACAGGCGCAACCCAAGGTTTACATTCAAAAGTCACCACGGTAGGAGGACAATCACTTCCTCCGAAAAGCAAACCAATAATCATCAATATAATTCCTACAATAATACCAGCAATTCCAAAAGCAGCCAAATATGCAATATTAAGCATCATTCCCGCAGCAAAAACCCCAACAATAGCACCACCAATAGCCATCAACATACTACCTCCAGGACTAAGTTCCAACATCTTTGCCAACATAGCACCAGCAACCATCCCAATCCCAGCACCAATTGCAACTCCAGCAAAAGCTCCAACGCTTGCTACAGCATTCCCTCCCGCTCCATGCAACAAACTAATTCCCTTCATGGCTGAAAGTTGAGAAGCTTCAGCAAGAGTGGCTCCTAAATACATCTGAGCACCAACCGCGCCAGCATACCCAATTCCAGCCATTCCCATTCCAACCCCATTCCAATTGAATCCCTCTTCTGCTTCCTCATTCGTAGGCGCAACCAAATCTCCCATAACTCCAGCCGCAGCTAAATATTCAGAATAATTTTCAACCTCAGCAAACTGCCCCTCAACTGGAAGGGCCAAATTAAGCAACTTTGTAATCCAACTAGTACTCAAATCAGGAGACCTAGTAATCTTATAATTATCAGACCACTCACCTATGATGTTAGCACTACCACCACAATCCCCAAGCCCCCGACAAAAATCATTCATATCCTGGCCAAACTTCTCAGTTAAACATCCTCCATTAGCAACAAGCTCACATCCACCCCATGTCTTCGGAGCATAAGCAACCGTACAATTCGTGCTAGCCATTCCACAAATACTCTTAGTAGTAGCCTCATATCTCTCATCCGTCAAATCAAAACCTCCAGGATATTTCGGCAAACAAACATCAAACTTAAAATGATCCGCAATATCAATAGACTCAACTCTGCAATTCAAGGCTTCCCCGCATTCAGCCAAATCATCCTCATCACCATTCAAATTAATACATTCTCTCCAATTATTAGCAACACACGCCGCATTCGAAAAATCATTATCATCAGAATTCATGATACAAATTTGATTTCGATAATCCGCACATGGTTCTATCTGAGTTTTCCCCTGCGAACAAACATATTTCCAATGCCGAGATCCAACAACATCATCTCCGTTTCCAATCGCCCCATCATAAACACACCAAGACTCTCCATTCTTATAATTCTCCCCATCAAACACACAAGACATATCACGACAATAAAAATCTCCAACATCAACATTCTTCCTATCCTCACTAGCCGAAGCACAAATTCCTCCAGCAAACCGATCACAATTTCCACAACTCGGACTATTCGCATTCCCATTTTCCACATCACCACTTCCACAAACATCAGCTCCAGAAACAATTTCATCCCAATAAGTAGGATCATCCAGTCTAGAAGAATCATAAATATTAGCAACATTCCCACAAGAGTCAACAAAGTAAACTCCATCCTTCCCGTCGACACATTTAGTTTGTTCCGTCATCTTGCAATTACTTTCAATAGAAGGAGAAGTACAAAGAAGTCCTTCATAAAAATCTCCATCATAACCCAAACACGATTCTTCCCCAATAAATTTACAATCTCCGTTTTCTATAACACAAGCTCCCTTTTCCTGACTAGCTCCCAAAATAAAACATCCCGCTTCATTAACATCTCCTCTCCAATCAACAGTACCATTAGTAAGCGCCAAAACCAAACTATCTGTTTTACATTGTCCCTCAGTTTCATAAGAACTACTACTCCCCAAAACACAACATCCCAAATCAGCAGCAGGCATATTACAATTAGGATCACCGACCCAACTAGCCGAACAGTCACTCTTCAAAACATTCTTATCATAAATTCCGGTATTCTCATCAAAACAACAGCCCTTCTGACAAAAACTGGTATCATCACAAAGCGAACTCTCAGCAAAAGTTTCAGCACAAGCATCCGCCGCAGTAGTCGCACACTTTTTCCCACTGTTGGACAAAGAACAACATCCCGCCTCTTCCGCAGAAACAAGTTCCACGTCAAAAGACAAAAAATACCCAAACGCAAAAAACGAAACAATCATCAAAACCATTTCAATTCCAGCACTAATTTTTTTGTTCATCATTAAACCCCTGGTGCGAAAGCACAACTCCTTACAGCAAATCTAAATTCATCCCCAGTCCGTCTATCAGTCACACGATAAAGCTTGCTATCCCGATAATCAATTCGTCGAATATCAAAATTAGAATAAAGCAACATATAACCATTATACTCAAAATTACAAAACTGCGACTCATCATTAACTATATCCCGAGCCACATGAACCAACTCATAAATCGGCGACAAAACTTCAAATCCAAAATCATCAAACACTTTCGACACACCATCATCAGAAACATCAATCCTCTTCTCTAGCTTCACATCAACATATCCCGGCATCAAGTCAACAGAATAATCAATATCACCAGCATCGACAACAAATCCCTGATCCTCAAAATCCTGCCTCATAATATTAAAACAATTCTCAATCCCATCTAAAGTATTCTTTTTAATCTCTTTCTCAATCTGCGCCTGCAACATAGGATGAAGATTATAACATCCCTGATAAAAATCCGCCTGATAACATAAATAATTCCACTCATCACTCTGATAAAGAATAGCTTGCGATGGCGAAACCTGCCCTCCATTAGCAAGCATTAAATCAACAGAATCTTCAACCAAATCCTCAACACAAGACTGAACAAGACTCACAGGATTAACATCAGTTGTCGGTCCAACACTACCACCTCTCATAAAAAAAGCAAAAGCAACAACTCCCGCAACAATCAAAATACCCAAAATAATAAAAATCGTAACCTGCCCTCTTCTCTCAATTCGCCCTAGCGCATCATCCATAAATTCACCCCCACCTTCTTTATTCTATCAATCTTCCCCTCAATCAACAATTCCATCAAACACTTCTCCGCCGTATTCCAAGACACACCAAATTTTTCCGAAACTTCATTACTAGTAACAACCCTTTCACCTTTTATTAATTTAACCAAATCAGCACTATGAATCTTCATAACAATACACCTACTAATATACCTATGAATACACATATATAAACATTTCCTAGATCAATTCCTAATCGTTTTCAACCCGAGGCGCCAAAACAAAACCAATTCCCATCCTCTCCCCAGGAAAATCCAATCGCAAAGGATAATCATCCGAAAAACTCACAACCACATTAGACGAAATCTTCATCCCCTTAATAAACTTCATCAAATACTCCAAACTATACTTACTCCTTCCCTGTCCAAACATCTCCAAATCTCCACCACTAAACTCAGCCCTAGCAGAATTCAAAGTCCCATTCCCCTCAACCGCAAAAACATCATCCTTCAAAACAAAAGCACACGAATCCGCAACAATCGAAGCATCCTCAACAGCCTGCGAAAAATCCCGAGCATTCATCTCAACCCTCGCCGCAAAATTCAACTCCGGAATATCCTTGTCCTCACTAGAAACCTCAATCAACGACAAACTAAAATTCCGCTTAATCTTATCAAAAATCGTAATCTTCAACTTCCCCTCAACCTCCTCCAAACTAACCGAAGCAGCCCCCGAAGCCCTCTTCAAAATCTTCTTCAAATCCCCAAGGTTAACACCCCAAACTTCATTTCCAACTTCATACTGACTAAAACTTTCCTTAGGCAACCTAAAAATAACAAGCGCAACATTAGCCGGATCAACAGCCACAACACTCAACCCATCCTCCAACAACTTCAACCTAACCTCAACAACAACATTCGAAATAATATCAACAGCATCACCCAACAACTTCGGCTCATCCAACTTCAAAATCATAATAGGAAAACTCCAACTTCTTATTTAAAGATTATTATACTAGAATTCAAAATCCATAACTCGAAAAATAAACCTCTCAATCTCAACAACACTATCTTTATCCAAAGAAACCTCAAATCCATAACAAGTAGGATTCTTATTAATCCAACCTCGCCGAACCAAATCCCCAGTAACATCCTTAACCTCACCCCTCAAATGTTTCGGAAATCCCTTGCTCAAACTATCCATAGGAGTATGCTTATTCCCAATCTTATTCTTCCGCCGCAAATTATACAAAATAGTCGCAGCTATCACCTCATTCATCAAATAACTCAGGAATCCGAATATTTAAATGTTTCTAATATTGAAATATAAAAACATAAAATGAAACATTTAAATAGTGTGTGTCACAGACAAAATAATGGAAACTCAATCAACCTTTATCGAAGTATTCGGAAACAATCCAGTAATGAAAGTCCTAGACTTCCTAATCTCATATCAAATGTTCGACTACCCCTTAACCGAAATAGCAAAAAACGCCGAAGTCAGCTACTCAACCCTTCAAACTTTCTGGGAAAAACTAGAGCGAAACAATATAGTAATCAAAACAAGAAGAGTAGGAAAATCCGACCTCTATAAGCTCAACACCAAAAACCCAGCCGTCCAGCAACTTATAAAACTAGATTGGAATTTAACATCAGGAAGCCAGCAAGATCAACAGCTATCCAACCAAGTCACAGCACCAGTAAATTAATTAAATTTCAGTCTTATTTTTTAATTCTAACTCTACCTTCCATACAAAACTGCAGAGTCTTCGATTCCGCGTTTCCTGTGGAGTATATTTTCCCACATTACTTAAATAACAACTCTCCGAAAAAGAAGAGTCGCATATTAAATACATTTTATATCTGTAACTACTATGGAAGCACAAACAAAACAAATCTTCATTCAAAATATTGAAAGGAGGTACAAACGGAAATGAAAAAAGAACAATACAGAAACCTGAATATGTTATTAGTTGAAAAATATCATGAGGACAAGGAAGTAGGTGAGGAGTTACTTAAAAAATATAAGAATCTAAAGACAGTTGATACTTATAAAGACGCCAAGAGAGTTATTGACGCAGGAGAGTTGGATGTGTTACTAACAAGCGAGCATTTCACCTATACAGATAAATATCCAGAAGGAGAGTATTTTAGGCACTTCACAAACAGGGAGGTTATAACATATCCGATTCATGCAGGTCCAGCTTTGGCCCTATATGCACTAGGGGAAAATGTTCCCTACATAGGACTCTGTTTAAGCGAACGCAATAATTTAGGCACAGCACCATTTTATCCATTGCTCGGAGTCAAAAAAATAGGTAGTTCGTATTTCGGAGCAATACACAAATTAAAAGAAGAAACTTATCCAGACATAAAACCATGGACGAAGCTTTTGTCTCAAATGGGCATAGGGGAATATAATGAGGGTATAGTTGATGAGTTAGTAGAGAAAGGATTAGTGTATAGACCATTAAGATAAGTGCATGATATCAAAAACAAATTATTTTTTACTTTTATTCCACAAATCATCCCAAAACAAATCATATTGTGAGGCAATTTCTCCATCATCAATCAGTATAGCAAAAAAATCAGGGATAAACCTCAGTAAAAGAATTTGGTTCCTAAAAATAAACATAGCAGGAGGAACATTCTCTTTAGTAAATTTAAAAATGGAAGATTTATGCCCTGTAAGTTTAGATCTAGAAGATTCTTTCAATATTCCCTTAACAATAATCCCAGAGGACTTTAATTTAGTGTCCAAAATCTCAAAAAACTCTAAAAGTGAATCATTCAAATTATTTTGAGAAGCTCCAAAATATTTGTACACTTCGCCCTTTTTAGAACAATTAGCCAACTTCAACGAAGCCGCCATCATCCCCCGCTTCCCACTAAAAACCTCAACCTTAGGAAAAACATTTTCACCACCAACCTTCAATCCCCTCAAATCCCCAACAATTCCAGAAAACTCATCCTTCTTAGCTAAAATCAACTGCTCAACATTAACAGGATCCAAAGCAGAATAATACTTCACCTTATTCCTCAAGACAAACGAAATAATACCCTTCTTCACCAAAGACAAAATAGAATTATGAACAACCGAACTCTGCAACCCCGACTCATTAATAATCGCGCCAACCTTATTCTCACCCAACTTCAACAAAGCCAAATAAACTCCAGCCTCAGAATTAGTCAACCCAGCCGTCTCAATCAAAACCTTCCTTAACCTCTCCATAAAAAGAGATAACAAATTACTTACTTATATCTTTCTATCTTCCACACGAAACGTGAAGTCGAAGACTTCGCAGTTTTGTATGGAACAAAACAATAATAACCCCAAAAACTTTATATTTATATATAAATAGTAAAATCAAGACAACGCTCTTCCAGCCCTTTCTCTCCGATACATACAAATACTTTTTTCTCAGTAACTAAAATAGAATCGACATTAAAACCACTAGTTAATCCTTCAGTATCCAATGCAGAATAATGTTTTACTTCAGAAGAACTTTCATATGATGATGGAACAACTTCCAGTTTATACTTCCCATTTTTTCCATGCACATTTATAACATCAGAGTTTACAATAACGCCTGACCTGCGAACTTTTTCTTGAAAATCTTTCACGCTACTATCATCCATTCCATAATAATGAAAATTGTTTTTTGTCATAATCATTAAAAATATTTTGCATATTTAAATGTTATTACTATACAATTATAATAAATATCTATTCTTAACCAAACCACAACAATCCCTAAAAACTCCCTAACCCTATATATACAATGGCAACAAATCCAGAAGCACCAAAATCAAAAGCCGCATACATAGCCCTATCCTACTACTCCCGACTAGACATTCAAAACGCCATGTTCGAATTCTGTAAACATAGAGAAACCGTCGCAAATCACAATAACAACTTCTTCGCCAAACGCCCAGATACATTCGATTATCCCTCAGACATCCTAAACCAAGCCCGAAACGGCGCAACTTCCTTCCACACTTCCGAAGAAATCTGGACAAACCCATTAGACATCAACACAAACATGACCCCGCAACAATACAACCAAATCAAAACCGGCTGGGACCTCCTAATAGACATCGACTCCCCATTCCTAGACTACGGAAAAATCGCAGCAAGACTCCTAATCGAACAATTCGAGCAACACGGAATACACAACTACGGAATCAAATTCTCCGGCGGCAAAGGCTTCCACATCCTAATCCCATTCAAAGCATTCCCAAAAGAATTCAAAGGCCAAATCACAAAAGACCAATTCCCAGACTGGCCCCGAGCAATCGCTCAATATCTCTTCAAAAAAATCAGAAACCCAATGAACGAAGAAATCCTAAGACTATCTTCCAGAGAAAAACTAATCGAACAAGGCGAACTGGTCTCAGAACACACCTGTCCAAAATGCCACCAGCCAACAATCAAAAAGAAAATCTACAAATACGTCTGCTCAGACAGAAGATGCAAATCGGAATTAGAAGGTTTCACAAAAAAGACAGTAGCAATGCTCTGCCCCGGATGCAACGCGAAAATGAACAGAGTAAGCGAACGAGAAGTCGACTTCTGCAAAGCCTGCAAAATCAGTACAGCAAAACTAGAGGTAACTTCATCATCAGGAGGCATCATCCAAAAAAATATCCAACCAGGATTTAAAGAAGAAGTCACAATCAAATCAACCGAAGACTCAGTCGACGTAGTCCTGGTATCCCCCCGTCACCTCTTCCGATCCCCATACTCCCTCCACGAAAAATCCGGCTACGCCTCAATCCCCATAACAAAAAACCAAATCCAAAACTTCCGCCCCTCAGACGCTGACCCACTAAAAATCACGAAAACATACTCCTTCATGCCAGACTCAATAGAAGGCGAAGCAACCCTATTATTAGAGAGCGCACTACACGAAGCCGAAAAAGATAAACCAAAAGAAGTCGAAAAAAAGTACGACGGAAAAGGCGTCGACCTCAAAGGACTAACAATAACAGAAAACATGTATCCACCAATCGTCAAAAAACTCCTCAAAGGAATTCCAAACGACGGCCGAAAACGAGCCCTATCTTTACTACTATCATTCTTCACATCCCTAGAATTCCCACAAGATTACATAGAAGAAATCATCAACGAATGGAACAATAAAAACTACGCCCCACTAAAACAAGGCTACACCAAATCCCAAATCGATTGGGCACTAAAAAACAAAAGACTCCCCCCAAACTACGACAAACCCATATACAAAGAATTCGGAATAACAGCCCCACCAGTCCCCGGAATGAAAAATCCCATAAACTACACAATCAAAAAAGCCTTCGCAGCAAAACCAAGAACATCAGAACCATTCTACGTAAAGCCCAAGCATAAAGGACAAATCTAACACTCATTAATTAAAATAAGAATCTCCCACTTGTTTTTCCTAATATTTTTCCATTTCCCTTATCTTAATTCGTATTTTATTCCAAGTCACTTTTTTTATAAAGATGCAAGATTCTCGGTTTAATATTATCAATAGTCTCAGTCCCAAGTCGCCCTTTACTCATAATCATAGAAGCATCTCCAAATCCAAGAGGATGAGAATCATTCATCATCTTTAGATACATACCATATTCATCATCACAATCCCTTGGGGAATATTCCCATTTTTTCTCTAAGAACTGAGTGTCAGATTCTTCAGCTTTCAAAATTTCTTTATCTGTTAGAAAAGAATAAAATTTATCTTCCGGAGGAATATCCCAACGATTATCAACTCCTTTTTTAATATTGTCTGCAAAATTTATAAAATGATCGGCATATTGCGTATTGTTTCTAACCAACTTTAGATATTTATTCGCACAAGAATATACAAGATTCAAAAATCCAAGTAATATCACTGGATTTTTTCCCTCTTCACTGGTTCCCTCTTTGAATGGAAATAATGTTTTGTATTCTCCATTCTCTAAAGGTGAAGAAACAAGGGTGTCAAATAGACAGGAGAGGTCTCCAGGAATTCTTGAAAGCCTATTTGATGGGTTGCTACTAATGCATCCAGAGTAATCAAGCTTATTTGAAGGATTATTTATAGCTTTTTTCAAGTTACAACTAATATATTCTTCTGCGCTAAGTCCGAACATATCTTGTGTTAAATCATCTAATCGCCTTTCTAAGCTACCTTTATTAAATATTAACATATTGTCATTAGGTTCATATGCATAGTAAGCGTTGGTGGGCTTGCAAAAAAACATACAACCGTTTTCTGCTCCCAGGTCAGAACTATCATTAAATTTTGTAATCAATATATCTTCCAAAGACTTATCATAGAGATATTTGTTAGACTCATCACTACGAGCTCCTAGGACATGACTTAACTCACCAGGATAACTACCATTAGAAAGGTAGGAAAGCTTCGCCCATTCATTATATTTCATTGTGAGATTCTTTTTATCTTTCAATTCAACTTCAACAATATAATGTTCCTTATTCTCGATAAAACGAATATCTTTGATATATTCGTCTTTCAGTTTTTTGTCCGAATCATAATGGACTATTAGGTCATCAATTTTTCCTTCCAGAAATGGATTTTCAATTTTCTCATTTTGGATTGAATATCCATTCTCTTTCAGTCTTCTGGTTTCATCTCTTTTTATCATACAATAGTAACAACACCATATTACTTAAGACTTATGAACAATAATCTTAACAAAAAAGGAAAACTACTTAAATAAAGCCCACATAATTAAAACATGACAATATCACCCACAAAAATCCAAGAACCCCTAAAACTAGACGCCTACGACAAAAAAATATTATGGCAACTCTCCCTCAACTCAAGAATCCCCCAAACGAAACTAGCCAAAAAAATAGGCATCTCCAAAGAAAGACTCCACTACAAAATAAAAAGACTAACACAAAACCTAATCGACCCATCAATAATCCTAAACTACCACACTCTAAAAATAGACTCCTACATAATCCTCCTAAAAAACCTAGAAGATTCAGAACTCCAAAAAATCAAAACCGAAGCCCCAGCCTTCGTAATAGCCCAAACAATCGGGAAGTACAATTACATTCTCTACATCCTAACTAAAGATGTAAAAAAGTTCTGCGAAGAATTCCTACCAACCCAACACCTAGAAATCTTCCCAATAACAGCAAGCTACCCAGACAACTACAATCCCTTCAACCTCAAAGTCAAACACCCAGAACCAATCAAGAAAGACTTGTCCATAGCCCTAGACAAAAAAGACTACAACCTACTCTACCACCTATCAAAACACCCACTAGCCTCAACCCTAAAACTCTCAGAAAAAACCTCCCTAGATCCAAAGACAATTAATTCAAGAATAAAAAAAATGCAAGAAGCAAACCTAATACAAAAGATAAGATTCGCACTAGACGTTCTAAAAATGGGAGTAACTGCATACTTTCTAAAACTAGACATCATCCCAAAAAACAAACAAAACATCCTAACCGCAATAAGATCAAACAACTACTCCGGATTCGTCTACGAAACCCACACCGGATTCTTCCTCTGGTACATGCCCCCATCCCACAAAGAACTCTTCGAATTCACAAAAAAACTAGAGACAGTAGACAAGACAATAAAAATCGACGCCATGCAAACAGCCGACATAATCAAAATCGAAACCGTCCCAAAAGCCGTCCTAGAAATTTTCAAAAAAAGATCCGATTAGATCTAACTACCGATCCTCACAAACATCAACCCCAAAATCACGACCCCCAAACTCAGGCCCATCCACAGCCGGCGTAGCCACAAGCCACTTATCAAACATTCCAAACGTTTTAACAGCAAAAATTTTAATTTCAGAAACCTCGGCAACATCTCCATTCTGTATATAGCTAAACTGAAGAGGCACGCTCTTTTCCCAAAGAACACCCTTAGGCATAACCATTTCAGCCACATACCCTTTCCCATCACGACTCACATCAATATAAACATCTTCAGCATCACAATCACTAGCCCCCTTCATCCTTCCAGCAGAATGCCTTCCAACTTTATAACAATCCCCAGAAAAGAAATTCGCCAACAAAGCAAAAGGCCCATTAATATTTCCTTCAAGATCGAACTTTCTTTCTACCCCATCTTTATTTATTTTCACCACAGATGTACTCCCAGTAGATTCAAAGAGATACCCCAAAATTTTCTTGACAGGATAAAAAGCAAGATTAACAGTACTATCTAAAAAATTTTCTAAGCTCCGATACAATCCATCCGTATCAGACAATTTATATTTAGACTCATGTTTAAAATTAAAAGTAGTGGGTTCAGATCTCGCAGACAATTTAACAAAATAACCATTCCCATTATCCTCAACATTCATCTCGATATACCCAGCAATATCTTTCTCCAACTTGCCATCAACAACATCCCGCCCCGTCTTCTTACTAATTCTAACTTCATACTTAGGCGCAAATCTAACAGGAAAAGAATCCCCAGCATAAACATTCCCACTCCCTAAAAGCAAAGCACAAGCCAAAGAACCAACTAACGCAGTTTTCCCAAATAGTCCCATAATCTTTTAAATTTTTTATTTATTTAAACATGCCTAATCCTAATTCCAATCAAAATAATTATAAACTAACAATAACATACATAATCATGAAAAAGGCGTGCATACTAACAACACTATTCCTAATATTTCTATTAGCTCCAATAACTCTAGCAGTAGAAAACCAAACACAAAAAGCCGAAGAAGGATTCGCCTGTCTAGAAAGCAAAGCAGGCGACTGTTCCGGATTAACGACCCAAGAAACCGCGCTAACAATTCTAGCGACCCCAGACAACATATTCAACTATTGCGTAGACGAACTCAAAAGCAGAAACAACTCAAACAACTGGGGAAACATTCGTGACACTGCACTCGCGATCCTAGCACTAAAACACGCAGGCGAAGATACCACAGCCTCAGAAAAATGGTTAATCAGTCAAAACAAAACACCAACAGATTTAATCTGGTACCTTCAACAAGATTCCAACAAAGCAACAAATTGCAGCATAGGATATGATTCACAAGATTTCACAATAAATATAGGAGTGGACAAAAAAATAAATCAAGATGCAGGTAGCTGCTTAGAATTAGCACAATCAAACTTCTGGTTACAAATAAACGAAAACTGTTATGACGAAACTTTCCAGATAGAATGTGATCAAAGCTTTATAGCAAACTTAATCTACCGGAACAGAGATTCTCCAACACTTTACGTTCTAGAAGGAACAGAATCCTCGCCAGCATTCGGCTCAATAGACTTATCATTAAACTCAAAATGCTTCGGAGACGGAGCCTGTGATTACGAATCAACAATATGGGCAGCACTAGCACTTCTAAACGCAGGACACGATATAGACGAATTCATTCCGTACATCATAGCGATGTCAGACACAAATGAACAGTACCTACCAGATGCATTCATCTACATGCTAACAGATTACAACGATAATGCAAACAAATTAATCCAGTCCCAAAAACTAGGAAATTACTGGGAAGCAACTTCTTCAGCGAACAACAAATATTACGACACATCTCTAGCACTACTAGCTTTATATGGCTCAACTTCAGAGCAAGCACAAAGCGCAAAAGATTGGATGTGGTTTTCTCAGGAAACAAACGGATGCTGGCAAAGCGAAATTAAAGAAACAGCAATAGCACTATGGGCATTAGAAGGAAGGGCAGGAAAGATACCGAAAAAACTAATCATTAACAAAACAGATCCAGCAGCTCCAACAATAACTTTAAACTCTCCATCATCAGCAAACTATGCAACAGCACAAAACTTAGTTATAAATTTTACAGCGTCAGACGATATTAATTTATTAAGTGTTAAACTTTATGTCAATGATGTTTTAAAACAAACTAACTCCTCAGGAATTAACAACAGTATTTATTTATTTAATTTAAATTTAAATAATGGAAGCTATATAATTAAAGGAATAGCAACAGATAGTAATAGTAAAACAACTAATTCATCAGAAATAACAATTATCATTGGTAACGCATCAAAAGGATCTAGCGTAACATACTGCACTGACGCAAACTATTTTTGCATTTCATCCAGTGAATGCCCAGCTTCAGATAATGTAGGTGACAGTTACTTCTGCCCATCTCTTTCAAAGACTTGCTGTAAAACAGAAAGTCTAATGACATGTTCAGAATATTCCGGAAAAATATGTTCCACAACTGAAGTTTGTACCGGAAACTCCAAAAAAGCTTCAGATACAAATGAATGTTGCACAGGATCTTGCCAAGAGAGATCCCAGGAAAACGAATGCGAGTCAAACTTTTATACATGCATGAGTTCTTGCTCAGAGTTCCAAGAAGCAGTATCAGCATACTCTTGTGATGGAAGCGAAGTGTGTTGTAAGACAAAGGCAAAAACGGGCTCCGAAGAAGTAGCATCTAGATGGTGGATCTGGGTATTACTAATCCTAATCATTGTAGTCCTAGCCGCAATAGGTTACGTTTACAGGGAACAACTTAAACTCTATTGGTTCCAATTACAATCGAAATTCAAGAAAGATGAAGATAGAGGCAAAGGAGGATTTCCACCAAGAGGCCCAGGAATTCCACCACGTCCAGGATTCCCTCCAATAAGAAGACCTATTAGACAAGGAACGCCAAATAGACAAAGAGCACCAATCAGAAGACCTCAAAACGGAAGAGATAAAGCAATGTCAGAAACTTTCAAAAAGCTTAGTGACATGTCTAAATAAAATGAAGTATAAAATAATTTTTTTCTTAGGCTTATTCTGTATTCTTTGTTGTGCGTTACCAACAACATCAGCCATTCCAACAATTCAATTCCAACACGAAGAAACACAGCCAGGCGAAACAATTATAGCAACGATAACAACAACAGGAGAATTCACAAAACAAATAACATCTTCCGACATCAAATTTTTCGAAGGCAGAAGATTAATATCGATGACCTTCTCCGTAATATTTTATGAAGGAACACACTATCTCTACGCCTACACAACAAGAGAAGGAAACTTCACAGTCCAAATAGAAAACATCCTCTACAAAGAAAACGACATACTCCAAGCAGGAACAATATCAAAAGAATTCGCCATCTCAAAAAACATCATAACTTCCGAAGCAGGCTTAGCCTCAACACAAATTCTCTCAATCAAACCGGGCTTCATATTTACATCTCAAACTCCTTCAATAAAACTTACCAACCTCGGAAATTCAAGTCTAAACCTAACATACAACGAAAATGAAACATTCCTAACTCCATCACAAAGTCAAACCATAACATTCACACCAGAAGAAACCATATCAACACTAACCGCCTCAACATACAAAGAATTCCAAATACCAATATTCTATTTCCCCATGGAAAACATAACATACACACCATCCCAAAACGAAACTCAATCAGAAAACGAAACCCAACCCACAAACGAAACCACGCCTACAAACGAAACCCAACCCACAAACGAAACCACGCCTACAAACGAAACCCAACCCACAAACGAAACTTTTCTAAAAATAAATTCAAACCTATCTGCAATTGAAATATTCACAAACACAAAATACGAAGAAGAAATAGAAGTAACCAATTTAGGCAACGACACCATAACAGATTTAGAAATGACCTCAGATATAGAATTCATAAAAATAGAAAAACTAAAAGATATGTCAGCCATGCAAACAGGAATTTTAACACTAATTCTAGAGCCCGAAAACCCAGGTCATTTCAACGGAACATTAAATATATCATATATCCAAAACGAAACCCAACATATTCTAGAAATTCCACTCAGTATCTTTGTCTTAACAGAAGGAACCTCCCCAGAAAATTTCCAAGTCCAAAATGAAACCTGCGAAGAACTTTCCGGAAAAGTTTGTCCACAAGAAACACTATGCAACGGAACAGCGACATTCACGAAAAACACTAATCCAGAATACTGTTGTCTAGATTCATGCGTAGAAATTGAAAACAAATCTTCAGATTCAAGTAATTTCAAATGGCTAGCAGGAATAGTAATATTAGCTATCCTAGTATTAGTAGGGTTATACTTCTACAATAAACAAAAAAGAGTTACCCCACAAAAACCAAGAGAACAAATTAGAGTTAAAACGGAAAAATACAGCAAAAGAATGAAAGGCATCCTAACAAAATCATAATTACTTTTTCTTTTTCAACTTAGCAATCTCTTCATCACGTTCAGTCAAAACTTTCTTCATATTCTCAACCGTCACCGCAGCCTGCCTCAACCTCTCACCAGCAATCTTAGCAATCTCATCATATCGATGCATCCTACCAGAAATATTATTCAACAAGTCAGTAGCCTCACTCATCTCTAACTTAACATTACTCGGCTCGATAACCTCAACCGAACTTGGCATAAAATCGAACATCGTCTCACTAAGTCGCGCAAAACTATCACATTCAAAATCACACTCAGCAAAAGCCGTAAACATTTCTTCTCCCTTAGGAGCTTTCTTCCCCTCTTCCATCTCAATAACTCGCGGTTCACTAACCTTAATCGAATGGACCTCAAGGTCCTCAACTTTATGCAAAATCTCAACATGCTTTTCTAGACTCTCCGTCAAATGCTCCGCTGGCCGACCCGCCATTTCAACAATCATAATCGCTCTTACCATTACAAAGCTAACAATCTCTTCACTTTAAAATCCTTTGGAATCATTACAATTAATACTTTCGTCCCTTATCCCAACCCAAAACCCCAACTAAACAAATCAAAAACAAACAAAACAAATATGGTAACCAATCGACAACCTTCCCATCCTTCGAAACATAATCCCACTCATCCTCAACTTCAACAGAATTCAAAACCAACACATCATCTTTACCATTCAAAACAATAACCCCACCCTCCTCAACAAAATCCGCGTCATCCGCGTTTATCCGCGTGCCATTATTTTCCACACTTCCAAAACTTTCATCTTCCTCAATCTCTCCCTCCTCAACCCGAATCCTCCCACAATCAAACTCCTCTCTCCAGTCCCCATTCCGCAACTTCACCACCATATCAAACTTCCCAACCTCCTCAATCTTCAATCTAACTTCAGCATCATCCCGAATAAACTCCTTCAGATAATAATAACTAGACTTCCAAGCCCCAGAATTCCAAATCTTAAGAACCGAATCCCTCTCTTCATCAATCTCAACTTTCAAATCATAAACCTCATCCCCATCCGAAACCTCAACATCACATTCAAAACTCTCCCCGACAAAAACCTCATCCGGACAATCCAAATCAACATCAACAGCAGAAACAAAACAACCCATCAACAAGATAAGAAGCATCCATTTCATAAGAACTAAACAAATCCAATCCTTATATTTTTACCTAATATATCAAAGAGCCAATAGCAACAGTCAGATTAGCTACAAACGAAAGAGAATAGGAAATAGATATAGGTTTATCTTTATGCACAACTCCATAAATAAACCATGGAACATTAAAAAAAGCATAGAGTCCCCAAGACAAAGTAGAAACTCCGGCGGCACTCTTTAAAGTAAAAATCTGCAAAATCTGAGGCAAAGCAATTAAAGGTCCAAGTACAGCAATGACAATCAAAAATCTATCCAAAAACTTAATCCATTTATTCTTATGAGGATATTCTCCTAATTCACTGTGAGCTCTCTTTCTTCTATGTACATGATGAATCCCATTCATGAAAACTTCTACAGAACTTTCTTTAAGTAATTAACTCACAACCTAAAAACTTTAAAACAAAGATTCCTAAGAAAAATAATGACAGAACAAAAACTAACAATGGAAGAACTAACTTCCTTTTGCAAAAGAAAAGGTATCATTTTCCCAGCAGCAGAAATATATGGAGGTATATCGGGATTCTTCGACGTTGCACCATTCGGAGTAGAGCTACAAAATAACCTAAAGAACATTTACAGAAAAGAATTAATCTACAAGCGAGAAGACATAGTAGAACAAGACGGTTCAATTATAACAAACCCAAAAGTTTGGAAAGCTTCAGGACATCTGGATAGCTTCGGAGATTTAATGCTTACAACAAAGAAAACAAAAAAGAAATTAAGAGCAGATCATTTTATTGAAGATGCGCTAAATATTCCAGCAGATGGAATGTCTGCAGAAGAAATTCGAGCACTAATAAAAAAACACAATCTAAAACATAAAGACGAAGAGTTCGAAGAAGAGATAGGGCAATTCAATCAATTATTTCCAGTGAACATCGGAGTAGACGAAACCAAAGATTCGGTAGCATACCTAAGAGGAGAGACCTGCCAAAGCATTTTCCCAAACTTTAAACTAATAGCAGATGTCTGTCGTAAAAAATTACCATTTGGAATAATGCAAATAGGAAAAGCTTTCCGAAACGAAATAGCCCCAAGAGAATTCCTTTTCAGAGTAAGAGAATTCGAACAATTAGAAATAGAATATTTCTTCAATCCAAAAGCAAAGTTCAACAAATTAACCGAAGACCACCTAAACACAAAATTCCAATATCTCTCAGCCGAAGCCCAGGACTCAGGTTTAGAAGAAATGAAAGAAGCAACGATAAGAGAGTTAGTAGAATCAAAGGCAATGAATGATATACATGGATACTGGATGGCAACAATGTTAAAATTAACACAGGAAGAAATGGGAATGAGTTACGAAAACTTAAGAGTAAGACAACATGTCAAATCTGAACTTTCTCATTATAGCGCCGGAACTTTCGACATAGATTACAACTATCCACAAGGATTCAAAGAAATGCTAGGAATGGCAAACCGAACAAATTTTGACCTAAAACAACATCAAGAACATTCAGGTTCAAAACTAGAATACTTCGATCAAGAAACAGGCGAGAAATTTCTTCCACATGTTATCGAACCATCTTTTGGAATCGGAAGACATCTTCTAGCAATTCTCCTAGACGCATATACAGATGACAAAGAAAGAGGAAATATAGTATTAAAACTACCAAAAAAACTAGCACCAATAAAAGCTTCCGTCTTCCCACTAATGAACAAACCCGAGTTCCAAGATCTAGCCAGAGAAGTAAAAAACGACCTAGTAGAAAACGACATCATCTCAACATTCGACAAATCCGGAAGCATCGGTAAACGATACGCAAGAGCAGACGAAATCGGAACTCCCTACTGCATCACAATCGACCACGATTCCATAGAATCAGGCATCGTAACAATCCGAGATCGAGACACAACCGAACAAGTAAAAATCCACAAAGATAAAATATCAGAAACAATCCGAAACCTAGTAAACGATAAAATAGAATTCTCAAAAATTTAGATATATTTACCTCCTAAGGGATTCTGATACTCATAAAACCTCTTACGAACCGCACTAAATCTTTTTTTAGTGTACCCATAATCTTTCTCTACATTGGTATTTGCCCACAGAAAATAAATCCGGATATCAGAACGTTTCTCTCTGCTACAATCAAGTTCCGCCGACAATTTATCCGGAGCCTTTTCTCTACGAATCCAAATATCCAAAAGTTGAACCAATAAATCATCCGCCATAAATCAAATTGCTATTTCCAATTTAAAAATTTATATGAGATAGAATACGACAATCTTAAAAACCAAATCCCCCTTCTCAACAAATGGTGACTAAATCTTCTAACCCAATAATAATAATGCTAAAAAATGAATGGCAGTATTTAGGAAAAAACAAACCCCGGCATATCTTCTACATGTGCCTTTTAGTAATATCAGGATTACTACAACTAGTTTCTCCATGGATAGTAGGAAATATTTTCAACTCAATACAAGGAGGACAAGTAACAACCGAGCCAGAATTATATCATTTATTTTTCCTAATGTCTCTTTTGTTTTTAGTAGAACTAAGTTTTAGGATAGTCCACTGGATAGCAAGAGTGCTCCAAAGATTAACAGCGTTCCAAACACATAGAAATTACGCAAACGACAAAATAAGAAAAGCAACAGAATTATCAATCAAGTGGCACAAAGATAATCACTCTGGAAACACAATCGACAGAATAAATAAAGCACGCTCAGCAGTATTCACTTTTTCCAATCACGATTCATTTAGATTAGTATACATTATAATAAACATATTCGGTTCCCTCGGACTAATATTTTTTCTTAATGTAAAGATAGGAATCTTCGCACTAGTTTCTTCTTCCATAATATTGTTTTTAGCAACAAGCCTAGACAAGACAATCAAAAAAAGTTATAAAAATATAAACAAATTCGAACATCAACTTTCAGCTTCAATATTTGATTATTTCAGCAACATAATTACAGTTGTAACATTAAGGTTGAAAAAAGTTGTAAGGAGAAAACTTGACGAAAAAATAGCAATAAGTTACAATGATCACAAAAGAGACACATATTTATCAATTGCAAAATGGCAATTAGGCAACTTAGCAATAGTGCTAATGACAGTAATAGCATTAATCTATCAAGCTTACACAGATTTTCACACAGCAGGAATAATTCTAATCGGAACACTTTTTATGCTTTACAGCTATCTAGACAGAGTAGGAAGATATTTCTTTAGCTTTGCAGAGTTTTACGGAGCCATGACAAAAAAAGCAGCCGATATAGAATCCGCTGAACCAATAGACATCGCCTTCGAAAAAATAGAAGACAAACTAAAGACAACACTCAAAAAAGATTGGAAACAAATCCAAATCAAAAACCTATCCTTCACCTACAACCAAGAAGGCAATATCCAACACCTAAACAACGTAGACTTCAACTTCAAACGTGGCCAAAAAATAGCCCTAATCGGAGAATCAGGTTCAGGCAAATCCACAATCCTAACACTCCTAAGAGGACTCTACCTCCCACAAAAAGCAACCATATTATGCGACAACAAAATCCTAAAACACGGAATCCAAACCCTAAAACAATCCGTCACCCTAATCCCACAAGACCCAGAAATCTTCAACGAAACAATTCGCTACAACATCACAATGGACATGTTTTCTAAACAGCAAGATCTAGACAAAGCAATAGACATGGCACAATTTCGACAAGTAATAAACAAATTACCAAATGGAGTTGACACATCAGTCCAAGAAAAAGGAGTCTCTCTATCAGGCGGAGAAAAGCAAAGACTAGCCCTAGCAAGAGGAGTCCTAGCTGCAAAATCCTCAGACATAATACTATTAGACGAACCAACTTCCTCAGTAGATTCAATTAACGAAAAGAAAATCCACGAAAACATCTTCAAAGAATTCGAAGACAAAACAATCATTTCCTCAATCCACCGATTGCATTTGCTCAATAAGTTTGATTATATTTACATGTTCGACAAAGGAAAGATAGTAGGGCAAGGAACCTTTCAAGAAGTTAAGAGCAATCCCAAATTCAAGAATATTTGGAAAAGATACATTAGCGGAATGAAAGAATAAAAACTCCCAGCGCGAAATAAGAGCGCAACATTACCTATTGCCTACAAGCGAAGCGTCCTAATACCTAATACCTCGCGAAGCGCGCATGTTCGACAAAGGAAAAATAACAGAACAAGGAACATTCAGCGAGATCAAAGAAAGCCCAAAATTCAAATCCATCTGGAGAAAATACAAAGGCAAATAATTATTCTGAAGGAGAAATTTGTTCCTTAGTATAATGATAAAGACTTCTGAGCATAAATTGTTGAAGATCTAAAAAAGATCCAAAAACCGAACCTAATATAACCCCATTCGCCAAATCAGTTCCGCTTACATAACTACTAATAGCACCTGCTATTCCTCCACTTACTCCTCCTCTCATTATAAATTTTGGAAAGATAAATAAATTAGAGATATTTTTCACTTGAGCATCAAGTCCTTCTTGAATTAATAGTTTTTCCGTATGATTATAAAATTTAATATTATCAAAATCCTTAGCAGGATTCAATTCTTTCCCAATAGTATTAACAGCATTTTCTAGTGAATACTTTTTCTCAACCATAGAAACTTTTTAATTCATAAGTTTAAAAGTGTTACTACTCCATAAGAAATGCGAAGTCGAAGACTGCGCAGTTTTTTATGGAAAAAGTTTCTAAAACAATCCGTGTTCATTTGTGTAATTCATGAATAATTATTCTCCTTTCCTCATCTTTCGCTTAATCTCCAAAAAATCCAAATAACAAACTCTCACCCTCCCCTTCTCTTTAACTTTCGAAGCAATCAATATCTGCGAAAAAATCCCCCGCTCCAACAACCAACAACACTTCTCCTTCTCCTCCCGAGACAAAGTTCCATTCATCTTAACCTCAACTCCAATAACCTCAAACAAATTATCCCTTCGATCAAACGCCACAAAATCCGGAAACCCAGTTCCAATCGTCATCACACCCTTACCAACCCCAAACCTCTTGAAAACTCGCCGACAAGGAACAATCTTATTATTCTCCATATCCAAATTATTCGACCACTTATCAACAGTCCAACCCTTCTCCTCCAAATCCTTCCGAACCCTCAATTCAAAAGCCCCACCACTCGCCCGACTCTTAGAACCCTGCCGAATCTTCGACTTCCTCTTCAAAACAATCCTGCCATCACTCCCAACGCTCGCCTTAAACTCAATCTCCCTCTCGGGAACTTTAATCTCCATAATAATAATAAAATAGCATAAATTATAAACCTTCACAAATTACTTAAAATATAGATGTCAAAAAATAGTATGATATCTCTAGAAAATAACCCATTCCTAAAAACAAACAATCAGTTAGAAAAACAACTTAAAGAAATGCATGAAAATAGAAAAAGGTTGTTTGAGGATTATAGTCCCACTAAATTTCCTCCATTAACAGAAAAACAAATATACGATTTAATAACAACGGTCTATGATTAAATTCACAAGTCGCGCTCCACAGAGCGCAACAAAATACTACCAATTCCAAGCGGAGCGTACTACAAACTACCAATTATGTAAGATATCAAAGGTCCCGCGCATAAACCGTCCGCCGGAAATTCCCCTTAGCCCTATCACTCGCCTTCTCCAAAATCTTTTCAACCTCACGTTCCAACTCCACAACCAAATCTTCACCCAAATTCAAACCCTTCAATTTCGCCCGAACCTTACTTTGATTAATCAAACCCATCCAAAACAAAACAAAAACTACTTTATATATTTACACATAAACTATCTCTTACAATAAGCTTTATTCCCTTTACCACCAAAAAACTCCCGAAACAAATTTCCTAAATAATAAACATAAAACCCACCAAGCAAAACAACCATCAACCAAACAACAACTCTCTCCGCTCCCTTAACCAACTCAAAACTATTTCCAAAAACAAACCCAACCATAATAAAAAACGTAACCCACAAAGCACTACTAAGAACACTATACAGAATAAACCTATGAAAACCAACACCTTCATTCCCAACAACAAACGGAGAAATAGATCGCGTCACAGGATTCATCTTCCCAAAAACCAACGCCTTCCCAGAATGCTTCCGAACAAACATCCCAACCTTCTCAATCGTCTTCCGCTTCACCAAAAAAATCCTAGACCGCCTACAAAGAAAACCAGAATCCTGACTTCTTCCCAAAAAATACCCAACCATATCAACCGCAACCGAAGCCATAACCGCAACCAAAACAATTTTCCATAAAACAAAATATCCAAGCTTAGCCAAAAATCCACAAACCAAAAGCGCAATCATACCACCAGGAATAAAGGCCCCAACAAAAGGAAGACTCTCCAAAAAAACAGCAGCGAAAACAACTACATATCCCCAAAACCCAAAAAACTCCCGACTCATCCCAAATAAACTTTCAACAAATACCATCTCTCATCTCCCAAAATTTCCCATCTTAATTTCCTTTTTTATCCTGCCTCTCCGGTTTCATCAAAGGAAAAGCAACACATTCTCGCCCCGGTCTTCCCATCAACATCCAAAACAACCTCTCACTAACCCCAAACCCACAAGCCGGCGGCATCCCATATTTCAAAGCCTCAACAAACTCCTCATCATGATCCATAGCTTCCTCATCACCCTTCTCTTGCATACTAGCCTGCTCAATAAACCGCGCCTCCTGGTCAATCGGATCATTCAACTCTGAATAACCATTCCCACATTCCGATCCAGCCAAAATAATCTGAAACCTCTCAACCTTCCGCGGATCTTCCTTACTCAGCTTAGCCAAAGGCGATAACTCAACAGGATGTCCAACCAAGAACCCAGGACCCGAAATCTTCTTCCGACAAAATTTCCAAAGTGTATCCGCAAGTCGCCACTTATCCACCGAATCATCATGCTCCATTTTCAACTCCTTCAATTTAGCAACAATATCTTTCTTACTAGCTTCAAAAACATCAATCCCAGTTTCCTTCTTAATCGTCTCAGCAAAATCATAACGAACCCATTTCTCTCCCAAATCAACTTTATGCCCATAAGCCTCAAACTTCAAACTCCCAATCGTCGCCAAACAAACTTCCTTATACATCTCCTCAGAAAGCTTCATCCCTTCCTCAAACCCAACATATCCCCAATAAAATTCCATCTGCGTGTAATCCTGCAAATGCTCCGCATCCATTCCTTCATTCCTAAACTGCCTTCCAATTTCAAACGTCTTCTCGTACCCAGCAACCAATAACTTCTTCTGCCAAAGCTCTCCCATAGAAATCCTCAAATAAACATCCAAGTCCAAAGCATTATGATGCGTCTTAAATGGAGTCGCCGCAGCACCTCCAGCTGAGTTTTCCAAAATAGGCGTCTCAACTTCCAAGAACTTCCGATCCAACAAAAAACTCCTCATCGAATTCCAAAACACAGACTTCTTCACAAACATATCCCGAATATCATCATTCATAATAATATCCAAATACCTCTTCCGTAATTTCTCCTCCTCATCTTTCAGCCCAGCATGCTTATCTGGCAAAGGTAAAATCGACTTAGTTAAAATAAAAATTCTTCCAGCCATGATAGAAACAGTTCCAGTTTTAGTCTTCACAACCTCACCCTCAACTCCGACAATATCTCCAGAATCAATCCTCTTAAAATCCGCAAGCACCTCATCCGAAACCTCACCCTTCTGAACAACAACCTGAATACTTCCCTTTAAATCCTGCAAACTAAAAAAAGACAACTTCCCAAAACTCCGCTTCGTCATAACACGCCCAGCAACAACTCTTACTCTCCCAGACTTAGCCTCATCTTTCAACTTCGAAAATTCCTCAGTAATATCAACAGAATAGACTCTCTTTCCTTCCAACTCAAAACCATGCGAATAAACTTCCACCCCCTCCTTTCTCAACTTACTAATCTTCTTAATACGTTCCCCAACAATCTGCTTCTCTCGTCCCTTAAGTTCCATATCAGACACAACAAGAATTACTTTATAAAATTACTCACTCAAAAAACAGCCTGCTTCTCATCATTTCGAAGAGACCATTCCAGATATCTCTCAGGCGGAATAATATAAACAGCCCCTTCCCTTTTCTCAGCGGCTTCAAAATTATCATAAAGCTCATGAGTCTCCATATCAATAACAGAATCCCCAGGACCTTTTCCAAAATCTCCCTCTTCACAAATCTTCTTCAACTTAGAACCACAACAATAAACACGCCTAGTCATATATGGATTATCACCTTCATCTCCATTAGCCATAAACTGAACCATATAATCCCCTCTCTCATCACAACTATCACACTTATTCTCCCCCATCAAAATCTCAAAATCTTAAACTCTTTAAAATCCCCTTCCCACTTCCTCTTCTCAACCTTAACTCCACGAATCTGCGCATGCTCCGGACCCTTCCTCAAAAACCCAGCCAACCTATCCAAACCCTCCGCCTCACCTTCCGCAATAACCTCAACCTCACCTGTATCCAAATTCCTCACAAATCCCCGCAACTTCAACTCATCAGCATGCTCCTTGACAAACTGCCGAAAAAAAATCCCCTGAACAGTCCCCTGCACCACAAATCTACCAGCTTTCTTCATAATCTATAAAGCAAAGAAGAGGTTATTAAGCTTTTTGATTTAGTCAAGATGAAAGACAGTAAACATTTATATATATTAAAAACTTAAAAGAATCATGAGTGAGAAATTATCAATACTTTCCTTATCACTTTCGGTATTTAATGTATTAATTATCCCTGTTTCTATTATGGGATTCTTGTCAGGGGTAGTATTTGTTCAAGAATTACTTATGTATTTTTTAATAAAGTTTTATTTCTTATTTCTTATTCTTGGAGTTGTTTTGTCCTCAATGTCTTTTTCTAATTTTAGAAAAGAAAACTTAGGCAAAAAATGGATAGTTTATACATCGCTAATACTTTCCCTCTTATTATTTATAGCAATAATTGTTATGGTAATAATTGTACTAATTGGATATGCAGGAGCGATGAAATCTTTTTTTTAATAAAGTTTCCAGCGAGTAGTATTGATTATGCAATTATCTTAAAAAACTAGACATCCTTCCTATCCATCTCATTATGCAAAATCACCACAACCTGACTAGCAAACAAAACCCTAGGGCCCACACTAACTCCATCCACCCTCTTCAAAAACTTCCTTAATCCCTTAGGAAAACCCTCATGGTCCCCAATCAAAAAAACCGAATTCTTATCCTCTCTAAATTCTAATTTCAAATCTCTAATATCTCGTCCACCCTTTTCCAACAACAAAACATCCTTCCCCTCAGCATCAAGCTCCTTAACAACTGCCTCAAAACCCTTCCTCTCAATAAAACACCCAGGAACAATTTCCCTCAACCCCTCCTCATCCCGAGCCTTATACAACAACCGCTTAATCAACCCCGCAACATTCTTCTTACTAATCGGCATCTCACTATTCGACTCCATAACAATATGCCGCGGATTATTAGGTCCCCCATCAAAAACCAAATGCAGCCGAACATCTTCCCGCATCGCATTACTAGTAAAAAAACAACTCACAATAAAATTACAAACAATATCCATCCGCCCAGCCTTCTTCAAATCACTCCCAATCAAATTCCCAGCAGTAACAGCATTAGCCGAATAATAAACAAATTCTCTCATAAGAATAAAAACAAACTCCAATATTAAAACCTATCCACAAGAAATCATGTGGCGAAGCCCATGATTTTTTTTGGGACAAAATACACAACTCGGGCGTAGCCCTCCAAATACCTAATCCCAAAAAGCGAAGCGACCTAATATCTCGAGAAACAAAGTTTCTCGCATGCAGCCTTCGCCGAATAATAAACAAACTCTCTCATGCAATAAAAAGTAAAACCTCCTATTAAAACTTAATCAAACTCAAAACAGATGAGGCAACCAATGGTAACCATAATCATAAAAAATAATTTTTTCAAAACTATCCAAAAATAAAAGGAGAAGGTTTGCATATATCATTACAATACACGCAAACCCTCTGAGAACAAATTAATGAGCATTTTCTTCCATCATTCTAAGAAGCCCTCCAAAGATCTCCAGTGCCGGATTACCGTGATGGCGATGGTTGTGGCGACGAGGATCTACATGTACCCTCCTGTTTTGAGTAACGATTTTATGGCTAAAAACAAATCTACCATTACGCAGTCGCTTGCAATAGTTATGAATTGTTACTTCAGGAAAAACTTCCCTCCCACAAGCAACAATTTTCGGCACATATTTTCGTTGAGTAACAGTCTCATGACTGTAGATAAGTTTTCCATTCCACAGTCGCTTACAATACTTTTGAATAATTTTGCTAGGTAGAACTTCCCTTCCACAAGGAACAATCTTTGGAACATAAGGGCGATTCCCATTATCCCTCTGTCTATAGCCATCTCCACGCCTATCAAACTTATCCCTTTCATGCTGTCCCGCATAAGAAGAAGGAGTAAGAAGAATAAGTAAACATACAATTACAAAACATTTTTTCATGACACACCTCCTAGCTAAGTTAAACTTTCAATCTTCATCTACATCATAATCCATATGTGCCAACCTTATCACGCACCAAGATGGTCTTCGTCTTTCCATCAAAAAGCGCAATAGAGTTTCCATCAATAATCTTGATGGTAAAACAATCATCTGTAAAAAACCCGCCTTCCATCAGAAACACGCGCGCATCCCCAATGCTTACAAGCTCCAAAACCTTCACAAAACCCTTACCACAAAACTCATTGAATTGAATCCCATCCTTTTTAATATCAATCTCAAGGCAATCAGAAATCCACTCCTTGGGTTTCCATTTTCCCAAAATATCATTAAAATCCGCTTTCTTTTGTATAGCATCAGCTCGCACAGCCAAAGCATGACCCAGAAAGCTGAATATAAAAACATCGGAATTAATGATTTGAATATTAAAAGATTCAGGCTCAGAAGTAGTTATTCTATAGATTTGAGAATCTTTATTTAATTCCAGAATTTTTTTAATGGAAAAATATCTTTTTTCTATATTTCCTGAAGATGAAGGTATTAGAATATGATCTTTTTTAATAGTAAGACATTCTGCGTCTCCTCCAAAAAGCATCCATTCTCCCTGCGCCATTTCAGGGCTGTAAGGTTTAGCGTGCTTAGAACATCCCGCCATCAAGAGAACAACGCTCATCAGAGCTATGCAAGTTAGGCATATTTTTTTCATAAAACCCCCTTAATAAAAATTAGTTAATTAAGTTAGTCCTGCCGAATAAATATAATTAAATTTATTCACATTTCCTTTTTTTAAGAGATCCAAAAATTACACAGAGATTAAAACATCCTTCCTCCCCGAAATTTCTCACATGGCCAAACCATATCTAAACAGATAACCAGGCCGACCCCTAAGAAAACTACAAAGACCACATTGGATGCAACCCCCATAGCTATATCAATAGAAGATGGAGAAATCTTCCTCCAGATACAGTAAAAAAACTTAGGAACATCTGAAATAAATAATATCCCAATTGGGAACAACAATAACCCAGCTAATGGAATTCTCGAAATACCAAATATTATGGCGGCAAAAGAGCAAACGAGAAATACAATATAAATTTCATTCATGTGTATTCCTCCCAGATTTCTTCCATGGCCACATTCTTCCAAGCGACAACATCATTCCAAAAGCAAGAATGCATAAGTAGATGACAGAGTATACCAATCTATCAATTTCATAATCCCCACTGTTATAACCGAAAAACCCATGAACCTTAAGTAACAGGTTAACAGTAGGTACATAAAAGCACATAAGTATCCCGCATATAAAAATTCCAACCAACGGAATTCTCGAAAGAAGAAAAACAATAACCGATAAAACAATAACAGGTAAAGCCAAGCAGACTATGATTTCATTCATAGCAACCTCCTAATTAAAAATTAAAAATCACACAAAACCCTCTACAAAAACAACCAAGTCAAAAACATATTCCGACCTATTCCAGATATCATTCAAGATATTTCAATTCAAACACAAGTCAAAAGAAGTTACCACGTGATTCACGCAAGTCATTAATGAGTTTTTGTAGGTTTTGTGTATATAATATAAAAAAGATTACAAATCTAAGTTAAAAAATCTTACTATTCAAAATTTCTTTCCCTCTCGCCAAAAATCAAATGCAACTAAACATTCTACATTATATCACTAAAATTAAAAATTAAAAATTAAAACCTAATCTTACCCCAATAATCCATCCCTTTCCTCAACTCCCCATGCGTTTTCCCATAAGCATCCAAACTCTCACCCTTCATCACAGCATCAACCGCCTGCCGCAAAGCCGTAGACCCAGCCCGCGTCCCATCAGGATGCCCATGAATCCCACCACCAGCCTGAATAATAATATCCTTCCCAAAGTTCTTCATCAAATAATTAACATGCCCAGGATAAATACCACCCGAACAAACCGCAAACGTCGGCTTCAACCCAGCCCAGTTCTGCTCCAACCTATGCGCAGTCTTCGAAACTCTCATAGCCTCAATCTCCTGCCTAATCTCTGCAACCTCACGCCTTCCACCCTTCATCTTCCCAATCCCAGTCCCAATATGCAAACTATCACTTCCAGCCATCCTAGCAAAATCAGCAACACACATCATCGAAAGCCCATGCTTCGGATTCTCGGTGAAAGCCCCATGCATAGCCCGATGCGAATGAATACCAAGTTTACTATTCTGTCTCAAAGTCTCAAGACTAGCAAACCCAGCCGTAATCACATCATGCATAACAAACTTCCCACCCAACTCCTTCACCAAATCAGCCCTCTTCAACATCAACAAACTCTCCGCCGTCACATTAATCAAATAACCTTTCTTCTCACCTGTCTCCTCAGCAGCCTTATCACACATCTCCAAAGTCTTAGCGGCCCTTTTCTCAAACGGATTAAACTTCTGACTAGACAAATTCTCATCATCCTTAACCAAATCACAACCACCAACCCAACTCTCATAAGCAACCTTCGCATGGTCCTTAGTCTTCAAACCAAGTTTCGGCTTAACAATCGTCCCAACAAGCGGCCTATTCTTCACTTTCAAAATCCTACGATATCCATCAATTCCAAATCTCGGCCCAGGAAAACTCTTCAACAACCTCTGCGGCAACTTAATATCTTCAAGTCTCAATCCCTTAACAGCCTTCATCCCAAAAACGTTCCCAGCAATCGAACTCAAAATATTAGAAACACTTCCCTCTTCAAACAACTCCTGCGGATAAGCAATCTTAACCCAGTCCCCTGAAATTGCATAAGCCTTCGCTCCCAACTTATTCACATACTTTTTATTAGAAGCAACTTTACACCAAGTCCCAGTAGAACTTTCAAGCGCGACATTGTTAATCGCCTCCTTCATACCCATCCCATCCGGCGTCACACGAAACAAACAAATCAAATCATTCCCGCTAGGCTTATAACCCTGATCAATAAAAGGATATTTACTTCCCATGATTCCTCGCACAATCCAATTTTATATTATGAATTTCTCTGATAGTTTCAGATTGAAATTTCTTTAATCCCTCAACCTCTTTCCCAATCCCGTCTAACTTATGCATCTGCCATCCAGCCAAATAAACAGCCCCATATAATGGAGCATACAAAAACCATAGCGGAGTATTAATAATCCCAACAGTTTTTAATATCAACCAAATAAATATACCAACCAAAACAATCCACGCCAAAATATCCCAAATAGAACCTTTTTTCTCCACCATCTTAAATTTATCAACCAATTCTTCTTAATAAATCTTTTCCACAAGAAATGCGGAGTCGAAGACTCTGTAGTTTTTTGTGGAATCAAAACTCATCATTAAAAAATCCGTGTAATCCGTGTACTATTATTTCCCTTTCCCAACAAACCTTTCCTTAAACTTCAAAATCTTTCCCAAATAAACTCTCTCCGAAAAAAATCCCCTCTTCTTCCAACATCCATTAATCGCCCCAATCTGCATCTCCGGAATCAAATGATAATGCAAATGCTCAACTGACTTCCCAACCTCATCTAAATTCCCCTCACGATAAAGCACCGTCACATTCTTGTACTTCTTATGCAACTTCCGCATCCCCCAATAAACCAAATCCTCAACACCCTTTTTCTCCGCAACACTCATAGAATTCAAAGTCAACCTATGCTTCCTAGTAGTCACAATCAAATGATCCCGACAATAAGGCGCCCGAGCCAAAGTCAAAATCGCGAACTTATTCCCCTTAATAATTTCCTCTTTCCCCAAAACACAAAAAGGACAAACCTTATTTCGCTTCAACCAATTTTTATAAAGTACCATCTAAAATATTCAAAACCTCACTAATCTTAGAAATAACAAAATTAGGCTTCCGATAATCTTCCTCCACATCTTTCGCCAAAGGCCCATGCTTAATTAAAACAGAATCCATCCTAACAGCATTCGCACCTTCAATGTCATTAGTAGAATTATCCCCAACAAAAACAACTTCATGCGGAGACAAATCCAATTTATTCAAAGCAAGTAAAAACATAATAGCATGCGGTTTCTCACTCCCAGCCTCCTCCGAACTAACCAAAACATCAACATGTCGAGTAATTCCAAGACTCTGAATTTTCCTCAACTGAATATGCGTAGTTAAATCTGTAACAATCCCAATCCGAAGACCCCTTTTTTTAATCTCCTTTAACGTCTCCAAAACTCCATCACTAAGCTTAGCATTCTTCAAAAGGCTATCCCAATAAACAGAATAAAGTCTAAGAATCATCGCAGGATCAACAGTGTTATGCGTCTTCTCAATTAGCCTTTGAAAATAAATAACACGATTATGCGAAGAAGCAAGACCACTTAACTCCCGATGAATCTCACCCTTGGACAAATCATACAACCTCTTAAACTTAACAAAAGAAATATCAATCTTCTTCTTCAGTTCGGCATGAACAGCTTTCAAAGCCTTTCGGTGCGGAATCTCATAATCATAAAGCGTATTATCCAAATCAAACAAGACAGCTTTCTTCTCCATTACAATTTCTCCGCCCGCTCAACAAATTTAAGCTTATACTCCTTCCGCCTATTATTCCACTTAATTCCCCAATCCAAACCAAACGCCAAAACACCAAGCCCAACAATATACAAAACACCAGTCGCCGAAATCTCAGGAACACTCTTCTCACTAAGGTACCTAAAAATCCCAGCAATCACACCAAGACTAACCAAGAACTGAATCGACTTCAACCCCTCACTAGAACTCTTCTTCTCAACATCCCGCAAAACATCCAACCCATCATTAACATAATCAAGCGTCATCGCCCAAACCTCCTTAATGTACTCAAGGCTATTAAACAAATCCTCAAACCGATACTGAAACAAATCATTCAACTTCCCATCAATCCTTCCACCCTCCGAAATATTCTGCCGAGTCTTCGCATAATTATTCATCTGATTAATCCGATTACGAATCAACTGCACCGTCTTCTTATAACTCTCCAACTTCGCCTTATGCTCATCCAAATCTCGTCCCCGAATATTCTTCCTCTCCTTAATATCCGAAATCTCCTCCCAAATCTTCCGATGAATATCAAGATACTTATGCAACTGCAACTTAAAATCACTAAAAAAAATCTGCATCTCAGTCAACATCTTCAAATCCCTTTTCCGACTCGACATAACATCAACAAAAATATTATCACTAGTTTTCGAAACCTTAATCCTATCCGATTCACTCACCAAATAAACCTCACCAAATTCCTTAGCAATAACAGACTTCGCAGGATCCTTAACAACTCTCTCAATCACAAACGGATGACTCTCTTTCATATTAGACAAAATCTTCGGAGTCGGAGCACCAAGCGAAAACAAATAATTACTAGCAGGCTCCCATTTCTTATCAAAATAATTTTCAACATCTTTCTTCAACCTATCAATATCATTTCCCTCTTTACTCAAAACATAAAGCCCATCCTCAAAATAACGAATCAAAATATCATCCTTAGTCTTAATCTCCAAATACTCCAAATACCCAACAATTCTCTTCACTGACTTCAACCCCAAACCATTCCGCAACTTCTTCAACTTAGCTTTATTCAAATCCAAACTACTAGTCCCATGCAACAAAAACCGATGCACCTCACTCAGATGCAAAGTCGTCCGCTGATACCATCCACCAAAAACTACATTCACCTTACTCACCATCTCAACCAATCAAAACAAAAATACTTTTTATAGCTTCTTATTTCCTTTTAATCCAAATTTCCTAGAAACAAAATCCAAAATATCCTTCGGCTTCCGAGCCAAATAAGTAGGATTCTCTTCCCCAAGTCTCTCCTCAGAATTAAACCCCCAACAAACCCCAATCACATCAACCCCAAACTTTCTAGCAGCGACAACATCCCGATCCTCGTCTCCAACATAAATAACATCCTCCTTCCTAATCCCACGCTCCCGACACACCTTCCCCAACACCCTAGCCTTCCCAAATAAAGAACTCCCAGAATAAACAAAATCAAACAACTCTTTAGCTTTATGCCGTTTCAAAAACTTCAAAATGTTTTCTTCAGAACTACCAGAAACAATTCCCAAAGAATACTCCTTATTCAAAGCCCTAAGAACCCCAAGCATCCCACTAAACATATCCAAACTATCAACATCTTTCATTTCAGACAAAGCCCTTTTCGTAAGTCCAGGAAGCCTCCAAAGCGGAATCCTAGCTTTCTTTACAAAGCCCAAAATCCCCAAACTCCGAATATCATTAAAATCAACATCCTTACCTTCCTCTTTCTTCATATCATCAACAATCCTAGAGACAGCACCAAAACTATCAGCAATCGTCCCATCAAAATCAAAAATAACACATTTTTTCATAAGATACAAACATGCCTATCACTATTAAACTTTATCAAAACATCCATAAGAAAACATGTGGCGAAGCCCATGATTTTTTATGGAATTAAGTCATCTCAAAAAAAATACGTACGCATCCGTGAAAATCCGTGGATAAATACTTCCCTACCGACTCCGCCCAACCCCAACCCGATCACAAAACTCAAACACAGGACACTTCGAACACCAAGGCGAAACAGGCAAACAAGTCTCCCGCCCAAACTGAACAAACGCAGAATTAAACTCCCGCCAAAACCTCTTAGGCAAAATCTCCATCAACCTTTTCTCTGTCTCCTCCGGCGTCCTAGTCTCAATCCATCCCAATCGATTAGGAATCCGATGACAATGAATATCAATAGGAAGTACAAGCTGCCCATAAGCAAACGCCAAAACAATATTCGCAGTCTTCGGCCCAATATGCTTAATCGAAATCAACTCATCATAAGTCTGCGGAACAACCGAACCAAACCGCTTAATCAAATCCTTAGACACCTCTTTTAAAGCAACAGCCTTCTTATTAAAATGCCCACTCCGAAAAATAATCTTCTTCAACCGAACCATAGGCAACTTAACAATAGCCTCAGGTGTATTAGCAACCGCAAACAAATCTCGACTAATAACATCCGTCACCTCATCTCGCGCTCTTAACGAAAGCAAACAAGAAATCAAAATCTCAAAAGCCGAAGCATTCCCCCGCATAGTATTAAGAGTAGTCGTAGACCTCGGATATTTCTTCCCCAAAATCCGCATAGTCTTAACAATATCAACGTTGCTCATTCACTCAACCTCTTGATCAACTTCTCCACAACCATAATCGCATCCCGAGCAGTTTCCAAATCCAAATCTTTCCCATAATAAATCGCACTATTCCGAATCTTCCGACTCCTCTCAAAATCATAAGCACAACCTCTCCCAAACTTCTCCAAAATAATATCCTCAAAACTCTTATGATCCAAAACCTTCAATCCCTCAGCCCAAGCCAAAGAATGCAACAACTCAATCAAAGAATCGTAATAATTCACAAACAAAACTCCAGCATTGTCTTTACTCAATTTATTAGATCTAGCAAACTTCAAAGTCCTGACAGAAGTTTTCAACAATCCCTTAGCTCTATCAACATTAGGAGAAACACGAATAATTTTATCCTTCATATTCGCCCTCTTAAAACAACACCATTCACAATATTTTTCCAAAGCTCCCGGTTTTTCTTCTCAAGCTTAACAAACTCCTCCCTACTAAACTCAAAAATCTGAATCTCCCGCCCAATCTTCTTCTCAAACTTCCTCAAATCAACAACCTTCCTCTCCGACAGAATACACAAATCCAAATCAGACCCCATAACATCCTCCCCCAAAGCACAAGACCCAAACAAAATCACACTAGGAAAATCCATCTTCCCATCTAACGAACTCAACAAACCACAATCCTCCAACTCCACAACCCATTCAGCAATCTTCCTTTTCTTAAACCTATTATCTTCACGATTAGCAAACCAAAGAATACTTCCCCTAATATCCTCCTGCAATATCAATCCAGCCTCCTCAAGAGACTTGACATACTTAGAAACCGAAGGCAATCCCAAATTAATCTTACGAGAAATCCCCCTAAGAGAAAACCTCTCAAGCGGGTCATCCATAAAAACCTCCAACACCTTATACTCGTTACAATTTTGTATCATATGATATAATAAGATAACACATGATATAAAAAGGTTTCGGTAGCAAATATCAACTAATCAAAATCTCAAAAGCACTAGCATTCCCCCACATCGTATTCAAAGTAGTAGTAGACCTCGGATACTTCTTCCCCAAAATCTTCATAGTCTCGTTAATATTAACATTACCCATATAATAGGCCCGAATATCTAAATATTAAATCTTTCCATAAGAAATGCGGCGTCGAAGATACCGTGATTTTTTATGAAATAAAAGAACTAAACCTTCTCCAAAACAAACCCATCATCAACATCCTTCACAACAAATCCCTTCTCCAAAATCTCATCTCTCAAACAATCACTAGTCCCCCAATCTTTCGCCTTACGTGCAAACTCTCTCCGATTAACCAATCCCAAAACATCTTCAGGAATTACTAACTCTTCACTCTTAACAAAAAGATCCAACCCAAAAACCTCATCCATCTTCACAATAGTCAAAACCTTTCCAGCGGCATCCTCATCTCTCACAAGTTTCCAAAGCACAGCCATAGCCCGCGGCCCATTAAAATCATCATCCATCTCCTTCCGAAACTCATCCAAATATTCCTCATTAACTTTCCCATCATTGCCGACCTTGTCCGCGTTAGCGGATGCCATCTGGGCAGGAGTTACACCCTTGGGTGCGACAAGAGCCAAAACCAATCTCTTCAATCTCTCATAAGAATTCTTTGCATCCCCCAAAGCAGTTTCCGAAAAATCAAGCGGCCTCCTATAATGATTCGAAACAACAAAATACCGAATCGCCATACTAGGAAACTTCAAGTCCTCAATATTCTTAAAATTCCCAAGACTCTTTCCCATCTTCTTTCCCTCAACAGTAATCATCCCATTATGCATCCAATAATTACACATCTTCTCCTCATACCCAGCCTCACTCTGCGCAATCTCATCCTCATGATGCGGAAAAATCAAATCCCCGCCTCCTCCATGAATATCAAAAGGCAAACCCAAAATTTTCTCAGTCATAGCCGAACATTCAATATGCCAACCAGGCCGACCATTCCCAAATCGCGACTTCCAAGAAGGTTCACCTTCTTTAGCCAACTTCCACAAAACAAAATCCCCATCATTCCTCTTTTCGCTAGTGAACTCTTTCCGCTTCCCACTTTCCAACTTACTCAAATCCTGCCCCGACAACTTCCCATATCCCTCAAACTTAGAAGTATCAAAATAAACACCATCCCCATCAATAACATAAGCAAAACCCTTATCCTCCAAAATCTCAACAAGCGAAATCATCTCAGCAACATATTCAGTAGCATGCGGCTGAACATCAGGCGTCATAACATTAAGCTTAGAATACTCATCCTTATGCGTCATCTCATTCTTCTTAGAAAACTCCTCAATACTAACCCCATTCAACTTAGCTCCAGCAATAATCTTATCATCAATATCCGTAATATTCGAAACAAACTTCACATCATATCCACTAAAAACCAAATATCTCCGAATCACATCAAACGAAACCTGACTCATAGCATGCCCCAAATGAGGAACCCCATTCGTAGTCGGACCACAAACATACATCCCAACCTTACCCTTCTCAATAGGCACAAACTCTTCCTTCTCCCTCGAAAGCGTATTATACAACTTCAACATAACTAACTAATTTTTTCAGCATTCTTATATCTTTCCAAATCATCAAGAACATCGCAAAGCTCATAAAAAATATTCCTAGCCTGTTTTTTATCTTTCGCAACAGGAACATCAAGCCCTAACCTCTTTTTAAAAAGATAACTATAAAACTTATTCATAACAATCACCAACATTTTTTCAGAATAAGGAAAGTTAATTCTATCGTAATGCGACAAGTAAGTAAACATAAAATCATAATACTTCTTTCTGGAAAATTTCTCATCAAACAAATCATTTTTATTTCCTAACAAACAAGAGTAATTATTCTTCAACAAGTCTGTAACGTTTTCATCTTCATCGCTCCAAGGTTTCCATTCATTTTTTATTTGAGAAAAAGAAACATAAACTAAAGTATGAAGAATTAAATCATCGTCATCTATCTCAATGTGGTTCAGCATCTCTCCCTGAAAACTCAACCCATGTATCCTAATTAGTTTAGATTCATATTCTTCATGCAAATATTTATTCATTGAATCGAACAAATTATGAAGTTCTCTATAGAAATCTGAAGACTTCGACTTCGGATTTTTCGTTACCACTATGTCCACATCATTACCAACATTACAAGATCCAATTGTCCCAAAGGTCATTATGTGTTTAGTTTCTTTTAATTCATCTACAAGAACTTCCTTTATCTCCTTCCAAGTGTAAGACTTCCCCATGTTTATTTAACCAGCCCAACACTTTTAACTTTTCCCTTCTCTTTATTAAATTCAACAACCTCACTACCACCAACACCCAAATTAAAAACCTCACTCTCCCCAATCCTAACCTTTCCCTCACCCTCATGAATATGCCCACAAAAAACATACTGCGGCGAAAACTTCCTAATATAATCCAAAATAATCTTACTTCCCGCATGCTTCCCTTGCCAATCCTTAGGCGCCCCAACAAAACCAACCTTATCCAAAAAACCAAAAGGCGGCTGATGACAAACCAAAATATCAACCTTACCAAATCTCTCTAAAACTCGTCTAGCTTTATCACTATCTTTTTTAGCTTTCCCAATTCTTTTCTTATCTCCAAATTCTTCAACCCAACTCTCATCAACAAAATATTCTAAAAACCCAACCTTCAACCCATCGATTCTTCTAACAACATTTTTGACAAGATGCATATTAGGGCTTTCATCAATAATTTTACGAGTATAAGGAATAATAATACCTTCTTTATCTTTAGTTTCTTTAACTTTCTTAGAAGTATAAATCCCCACATTTCCCTGAATAGAATAAGTAGGAGCAACCTTAGATAAATATTTCAAAATATCAAGAGTAGAATTATGGAGCCTTAGATAAGCTTTTTTCCTATCTTCAACATTACTTTCGTCCACGAAAGATTTAATTTTTATACCCTTTTTCAAATTCTCCATAACCAACTTCCTAAAAAAACTAGCATCACCCAAATCCCCAGTCACCAAATAAAAATCAACATCCTTAGCAACCCTTCTAATCTTTTCCAAATTCCCATGAGGATCACCAATAGCACAAATCTTAACCATCCAAACAAAACAAACCCACAATTAATAAAACTTCCCAAACAAAACTCTAAGCCACAATCTGAATAAACATCTGATCAGTAGCATAAGCCTGGCCATTCTGCCTAACGGAAATTCTCATCTTAAAAGAACACAAAGGAGCACCATCTGGAATCTCTATCAATATCTTTTCTATATCTTCTCCAGCAACAGGAATAGAAATTCCACTTCCATCTACTCCCTTCATCCAACCAAGAATTCTTGCCTCACCTAATCCACATTCCAAAAAATTATCAGGAGCAATAGAATAAGAAAAAATAGCATCAGAAGCATCAGAACCTTTCAATAAATTTTTTATTCTAATAGCAAAAGCATCCGGTTCCCCAATCTTAACTTCAAGAATATCAACACCAGGATAAATAACCAATTCCTTATCGTCCCCGTAAAGCTTAGCAATTTCAGAAGAAATCTGATTTTCATTCAAATCAGCAATACTACTAGCCCCAGTAAAAATATTCTTAATCAAAACCATTCCCAAAATCAACATAGACATAGAAAGCACAACAATAACAATAGTCCCAATAGACATCTCAATCGCACCAACTTTTCCTCTCATGACAAACAACAGTATCTTTTATTTATAAAACTATTCATAACAATACAAAAAAAATGGGGCTAGGGTGAATCGAACACCCTCCACCACGGTCTTCAGCCGTGTGCTCTCCCAATGAGCTACAGCCCCATAATATAGAATCAGAAAAGTTACTTTTTAAGTTTAATTACAGAGAGTTGGAATTGAACTTCTCCGCCGAAAATCTTTGCTCCTCATCAGAGGTTCTCGTGCCAGGAGGTACGAATTTTTATCTGCGAAGCGATTATAAAAATTTCAGAGTAAAGTTTGAGCAGGTCTTCAGCCGTGTGCTCTCCCAATGAGCTACAGCCCCATAGAAGAAAAGAACTGATTTAAGTTTTTAAGTTTAATCATAAGATAACAAAAAATCAATCGTCGACACAAAAAACAGTATAACAAAAAAACTCGATGAGAAATGCGAAGTCGGAGACTTCGTAATTTTTCATGGAAATAATCAGCATAAGTTATCCAAATACCAAAGAGCGAAGCGCCCAAATACCAAATACCTCGAGCCGCAAGCGGCGAGCGGGACATAGGCCACGTTCTGTCAAACCTCGAATCCAATTCGAACGATTTGTGCTAACATCTGACTAAGCCTGTACAAGACCGAATTAACGGCTTCCAGTTGCATCAACCAGGAGGACTCGTTCCAGCCGAACTTAATCGGATCGTCTCTATCTTCCTTACCACGTCTCACGACGTAACACTTTCAAGTTTGGTCTATCCTCATATGACTAAACACACAAGAGATGCGCGGACCTTCCTCAACATCCCAGAAATCATTTAACATTTCTGCTGCCAATTAGACAGGGATATCGACAGTTAGCTGTCCCACTCATAATAGCAAGCTATTACAAAAATCAGACAAAATTCTAAGTTATAAGTTTAACTATTTAACAGGCTCTGTCCTAAGTTCCAAACATAAAACCGAAAATTAGTTGAATTCAAAGGTATTGATGTGAGTATGACGCAAATCGTACTCACAAGTCAATACAATAATCCTTTAGAAAAGGAACTTATTAATCT
>Ga0208647_1000073_pt1 | contig 44387 bp, 46 predicted proteins | sample AntAceMetag02UKA_FD_184765 | JGI IMG/M metagenome (GOLD analysis project Ga0208647, IMG submission 184765) | Saline lake microbial communities from Ace Lake, Antarctica - Antarctic Ace Lake Metagenome 02UKA (SPAdes) (version 2) | ecosystem: Environmental > Aquatic > Non-marine Saline and... | reverse complement strand
TTAACTCCATTATCCTCTATTCTGACATTGTCATTTGTTGTATGTGTAGTATAAGTATTCCTAAAATGTCTTTTACTTTTATAGTTAGGATAATTGTGGGTTCCTTTAAAGAAATTAGTAAATGCTGTTTCTAAATTCTTCCAAGCACTTGTTAGTGCTTGTGAATCTACTTCCTTCAGATAATCAAAAATTGATTTATAGTATGAAGGTGTTAGATATTTATGAGATTTTAATAATTCAGGATAGTCATGGAATAGTTGATAAACACTTTCTTTCTCATTTAAAAGAAGATTATGTACTTTTCTAACACATCCAAATGTCTTGTTGATTAAAACCTCTTGAATTTCATTTGGGTATATTCTATATTTATATCCTTTTCTTTTCATAATATCTCACCTACTTCCATTATAAACATATTCTTTTTGTATACTCTAATTATACTATTATTAAGCCGTTTACTCAAGATTATTATTGTGAAATAATTCAAGAAAAAGTGAACCAAATATCATTGGTTCACAGGAAAATTTGTGTTTAATTCATCCCCCACTTACCTTTACTTTGTTTTGCTTGAAGTGGGAGTTTTCTTAAACGTGTTAGATAAATTCTAGAATCAGTTCTCAATGTAGTCTCTTTTTTACTTCTCTGTTTTTCATGGAACAGCTATTTATATCGTTTTTAACAGTTATATATGACTTAATGGTCAATTTGTGCATCTATTTCCTTAATAAAATCTTATCAACTATCTTAAGATAATCAACTCTTGGACTATAACCTTCTTTGATTAAATAACCATTTTCTTTGATTTCTTCATACTTTATTGATTTTCTTCCATCTTTACTTCTATTATAGAAATTTATTATATGTTTTGTTTCTAGTAAGTATATTTCATCATGTGCTTTAAAGAAAATTAACAAAAAACTAATTCCTTGATGTTTTTCAATACTTTGTAGATGTTCTATTTGATGTAGATGAATGTTTGAAAGTGGAAAACTTGTTTTATTTACTGTCTCTTTTGCTTCAAAATCAATATATTTTCCTTTATAGATGCCATTATAATCAGTTGTTGATGGTACTTTGTAATAGGCTTCTTTGATTACCGCACCACTTCTTGAAGGGTAGTCAACTTTTACGATTTGGATTGGAATAGGCTTTTTATGAATGATTGCTATATCATGAACTAAATAGTACTCATTGGTCTCATTTATCATATTCTCAAAAGACATTCCCCGATTGGAATGGTTTGTTTTTTTTGTTACGAACTTAGATTTCTTATTAGGATAATTAATCATAAGACCACTCCTTACGATAAATATATCATAATGTATTAGTAAAATATACTTATTTCTATTGAAAAAAATCAGTTTCTCCGTCACATTAACTACTAATTATATGATAATATGGTATAATGATAAAAGAATAAAAAATATAAATAAACAAGGAGGTGCATTATGAGCAAAGTTAAAATTTTTGCGCTTGGTGGACTCGGTGAAAACGGAAAAAACATGTATTGTGTTGATGTTGATAACAAACTATTTGTGCTTGATGCAGGATTAAAATATCCGACTATGGAATTATTTGGAGTTGACTCTATTATTCCTGATTTTAGCTATTTAGAAAAGAATAAGAACCGAATAGTAGGTTTGTTTTTAAGCCATGGTCATGAAGATCACATTGGTGCTGTCCCTAAATTATTAAAAACGATGAATATTCCAATATATGCATCGTTTTTCACTTTAGCAATTCTTAAAGATGCTATGGAAGACCAAGGATTAACTCTTGATGATTATGAATTTATTAAAGTTGATTCTAGAAAAACAATATCTTTTGGAAGTATTAAAATAGATTTTTATAGAGTCACTCATTCTATCCCTGAATCTTTTGGAATAGCTATAACTACAGATGATGGGGTTATTGTCTATGCCCCAGACTTTACATTTGATCAAAATGTAAGTGGTGTTTATAAAACTGACTTTGAGAAATTAGCAAGTATCGCAGGAAAAAAAGTTTTAGCATTACTAATTGAATCACTAGGTGCAGAGCGCGTTGGTCATACTCATAGTACTGAAGCTCTTGATTATGCACTTAATCAAGCTTTTTATCAAGCTGAGGGCAGAATCATTGTTTCAGCATTTTCAACAGATCTTGTAAGAATTCAAAAAATAATTGATATTGCATTAAAATATGATCGAGAAATAGCAATTATTGGAAGGAAAACACAAAGAACTGTTGATATAGCTGTAAATTTAGATTATTTAAAAATACCGAAAGAAAAGTTAACAAGTTTGAGATTTATTGATGAAAAGAATAAAAATGAGCTTGAAAATGCTGTTGTACTAGTAACAGGAGACAGACATGAACCATTTTATATGCTTCAAAGAATGGTCAAAAAACTAGATCGCTTAATACATATAAATAAAGAAGATACCATTATATTAATGACTCCACCTATCCCTGGTACAGAGAAAATTGCAGCTAGAACATTAGATATATTATATCGATATGATACAAATGTTGTTAAAATAAACAAAAACATCTTACCACCATCTCACGCAAGTAGTGAGGACATTAAACTCTTAATTAATATGCTAAATCCAAAATATATTATTCCTGTAATTGGCGAATATCGTCATCAATACGCAAATCAAAATCTTTGTATTCAACTTGGATATGCCCCTGAGAATGTATTTGTTTTAGATAACGGGGTTGTACTAGAAATCGAATATGGAACTGTTGAAAATTCAAAAAATAAAATTCCAAGTGGTGATACTTTAGTTGATGGTATCCTAGATGGAGATCTTAATAATATTGTTTTAAGAGATAGAGAATTATTATCTCAAGATGGTGTTTTATTAATCATCGCTAACATTGATGCTAGAAAAAAAGTGGTTATTACCACTCCAGAAGTTGTATCGAGAGGATTCATCTTTATGAAAGAGAATGAAGAACTAATTAAAGAAGTAGAATCAATTTTCTATAAAGTAGCTGAAAAGATTCTAAGTAATAAATATATTGATTGGAAAGTATTTAGAGAAGCTTTAAAAGATGACATTAGTAAATATTTATATAGGGTTACTAAGAGAAGGCCAATCATAATCCCGATAATTATCGATACGCAAATAACTGAGTAGACATTGTCTGCTTTTTTTTGATTAATTAACAAATGAGTAAATATTCATAGATATAAAGAAAAAATGAAAATAGCTTTACAAAAAGCTACAAATTACCTATAATAAGATAAGATAAAAAAATAAAAATTGGAGGAAAAAAATGAAAAAAATTATTACTTTATTTATGCTTTCAACAGTTTTCTTTTTAACTGGTTGTACTGATGCCGTAGATTACAGCTCAGATATCAGTACACTAGAAACTGAAATCGCTACATTGAAACAAACAGTTACAAAATTAGAAGGGGACATTGAAGATTTACAAAACGTTCCTGAAAAAGTTGTTTTAAAAATTGCTATGATTACTGACTCTGGAACTATTGATGATGAATCATTCAACCAAGGTACTTGGGAAGGTATTTTGACGTATGCAAATGCAAATGGACATACATTCCAATACTATAAACCAACTGAAGTTAGTGATACAGCTTACTTAGCTGCAATTCAATTAGCAGTTAATGATGGTGCTGATGTTGTTGTTACTCCTGGATTCTTATTCGAATCAAGTGTATATGCTGCACAGGATTTATTCCCAGATGTTAAGTTTATCTTAATTGATGGTACACCTCATACAGCTGATTGGCAAACATTCAATACAGCTTCTAATACTTTATCAATCTTATTCAACGAACATGAATCAGGGTTCTTAGCTGGTTATGCTGCTGTTATGGACGGATATAGACACTTAGGATTCACTGGTGGAATGGCTGTTCCTGCTGTTGTTAAATTCGGTGTTGGATATGTTGCAGGTGCTTATTATGCTGCTGACGAACTAGGTGTAGATATTACACTTGGTGATGATGATTATTATTACTTCGGAGATTTTGCTCCTTCTGATACATTTAAAGCTTATGCTAAAGGTAAATTCACTGCTGGTACTGAAGTAATCTTCTCTGCTGCTGGTGGAGCTGGTGGATCTGTTATGGCTGCTGCTGAAGAAGTTCCAGGTTCTGCAGTAATCGGTGTTGACGTTGATCAATACTACTTATCAGATACAGTTATTACATCTGCATTAAAAGGATTAGGTACTGCTGTTATGACTGCATTAGCGGATATTGAAGCTGGAACTTTCGAAGGTGGAAGAACTCTTATTTTAGGTGCTGCTGATGATGGAGTAGGGCTTCCAATGGCTAACTCTGTATTCTCTGTGTTCACAAATGCTGATTACTTAGCTATTTTAGCTGACTTAGCTGATGGAACTGTCGTAGTTCCTTCAAATCATGCAGATTTAGTTACATTCTTAACTGCTAATGGAGATCCTTCAGGATACCCAACTGCTGCAGTTATTGAACCTGCTAGCTAATAAGATTCTATTTATTTAAAAATAAAGGGCCTAACTATTAAAGTTAAGCCCTTTTATTTTTTTTTAGTTTAATTGTTTATAAAATATTTAATTGTTTATAAAATATTTAATTGTTTATAAAACATTTAATTGTTTATAAAATAGATAATATAGTATAATATTATTAAAAGTACAAAAAACTGGAGCTGATATTATGGAGTATGTTGTAGAAATGTTAAACATCACAAAAGAATTTCCTGGAATAAAAGCTAATGATGATGTGACATTACAACTAAAAAAACAAGAAATACACGCCTTACTTGGTGAAAATGGTGCTGGTAAATCGACACTGATGAGTGTTCTTTTTGGATTGTATCAACCTGAAAAAGGGACTATCAAAATCAATGGAGAAGAAGTAAAAATCAATGACCCTAATGATGCCAACAAGTATAAAATCGGAATGGTACATCAACATTTTAAGTTGGTTCATAACTATAGTGTTGTAGAAAATATCATGCTAGGTGTAGAATCTACAAAAAATGGATTATTAGATTATTCAGTAGCAAGAGAGAAAATTATTGAATTAAGCGAAAAGTATAATTTAAGAATTGATCCAGATTCATTGATAGAAGATATCAGTGTTGGTATGCAACAAAGAGTAGAGATTCTGAAAATGTTATACCGAGATGCAGAAATTCTTATCTTTGATGAACCTACTGCCGTTTTAACACCTCAAGAAATTGAAGAATTGATGAAAATCATGAAAAATTTAACTACAGAGGGAAAATCAATTGTTTTGATTACTCACAAATTAAAAGAAATTAAAAAAGTCGCAGACCGTTGTTCGGTTTTACGTAAAGGTAAATACATTGGAACAGTTGGTGTAAAAAATACATCTACAAGTAAAATGGCAGAGATGATGGTTGGTAGACCCGTTAATTTTGGTGTTGATAAAAAGAAAGCAAACCCAACAGATGTTGTTTTAGAAGTAAAGGACATTGTGGTAGAAGACAGTTTGTCACGTAAGTTAAGAGTAAACAATGTTTCCTTTTGTGTTAAAAAGGGAGAAATCTTCTGTGTAGCTGGTATTGAAGGTAATGGACAAACTCAATTAGTTGAAGCCATCACAGGATTAGAACGTTGTAAAGGTTCTATTTTCTTAAATGGTGAAGATATCACAAATACTTCAATTCGCAAAAGAAATAATATGGGAGTATCTCATATTCCAGAAGATAGACACAAACATGGTCTTATTTTGGATTACTCATTAGAGTACAACCTAGTATTGCAAGAATACTTCACACCTAAATTTCAAAAGTTCGGATTCTTAAAACAAAAGGCAATAAGAGAAAACGCTGAAATACTGATTAATGAATTTGATATCCGTTCAGGACAAGGTGCCATAACAGATGCTAGAAGTATGTCAGGTGGAAATCAGCAAAAAGCGATTATTGCACGTGAAGTAAGTAGAGATACAGATTTAATTATCGCAGTACAACCTACAAGGGGACTTGATGTAGGAGCGATTGAATTCGTTCATAAAGAACTAGTTGAATTAAGAGATCAAGGCAAAGCTGTCCTACTAATTTCATTAGAACTAGATGAGGTTATGAATTTATCGGATAGAATCATTGTTATGTATGAAGGTGAACTAGTAGGTGAATTCGATCCATTAAAAACTACTGAAACAGAATTAGGATTATATATGGCTGGATCAAAAAAAAAGAAAAAGGAAGTGAAGCATAGTGGAAAATCAGAATAAAAAAGCAAAAAAATTCAGTTTCGAAGCATTCTTCACTGGAAAAATATTTTTAGATATAGCAAGTAGTATATTCTCTATCTTTTTAGGGCTATTACTTGGATATCTCGTAATGTATTTCATCAATCCAGAATATGCAACTTCTGCATTCAAAGTAGTAATTGGAAGTTGGAAACAAATAGAGTTATCGGGTACACAATCATTTAATATTGGTGAAATTCTGTTTAGAGCAACACCTATTATACTAACTGGGCTTTCAATTTCATTTGCCTTTCGGGCAGGTCTTTTCAATATTGGTGTTGTTGGACAATTTACTGTTGGTGCAGTAGCAGCTATATATGTTGGTGTAAAATGGACATTCTTAGCAGACGTTCTTGGGATGAATTTACATTGGCCAGTAGCGTTACTTGCCGCATTGCTTGCAGGTGGAGTGTGGGGTGCAATTCCTGGATTACTCAAAGCGTATCGAAATGTAAATGAAGTAGTAGCAGGTATTATGCTAAACTATGTAGGTATGTATTTATCAATATATTTTATAATGCATAATATTTTTAACCCAACTTACGCAAGAGCTTTAAGTGTAGAGCCATCCGCAGAATTACCAACATGGGGACTGGAAAAACTTTTCCCATCTCCAAATATGAATATTGGGATAATACTTGCCTTAGCTGCAGTTATTATCACTCATATTATTTTATATAACACGAAATCCGGTTTTGAGATTAAAGCCGTTGGATTTAATAGACATGCCAGTAAGTATGCTGGTATAAATGAAAATAAAAATATTGCATTAGCTTTAATTATTTCAGGTGCAATCGCTGGACTTGCTGGGGCAATCGTTTATTTAGTTGGTGGTAAGTCATTTGCTGTTATTGCTGTGCTTGAACCTCAAGGATTCACAGGTATTGCAATCGCATTGCTCGGGTTAACAACTCCAATAGGAACATTCTTAGTAGGTATTTTCTATGGAGTGTTACAGTATGGTGGATATTTAATTCAAGGTGACTTATTAGGCGGGTTCAAACCTGAGATTGTAGATGTTATTATATCTACGATCATATATATTAGTGCATTATCATTATTTGTTAAGATGTATTTGAAGAAGATTATTAAATATATTGGTAATATATCAAAACCAAAAGCAGAACCAAAAGCAGAACCAAAAGCAGAAACAAAAAAGGGTGGTGATGAATAATGGATATAGTATATCTAATATTACAGCTTACTCTAGCTAGTGCAGTGCCATTAGCCATTGTTGCACTTGGAGGATTATTCAGTGAACGAAGTGGTGTTATCAACATTGCTTTAGAAGGAATTATGCTAATAAGTTCATTCGTTGGGGTAATTGTTATTTCCAACTTAGAAGAGATCACGTTCAAAGAAGCTTACTTTAGCTCAGAACAAACAGCAGAGTTCGTTCTGACATATGAATATGAATATTACGATGACTCTGATCAATTTAAATCGTTATTCACCGATTTTGAAGAAACGAAAACAAATTTAGGTGGATTAGAAGGTTCCATAGCTGCAGAGACTTGGTATCAGGGATTATCTGTGTTCTCTAAGAATCTAGTTGATGGTGAAATAGAAGACGTAATGGATACATTTAACTATGAAGAAGTCCTTGCTTACGGGACAGAAGTTAGTAATTACATAGATACCAATCTTGTTCCACTAGTGAATTCAGTAAGTGGTGGAACGATTGTAAACGTTCAAGATTTTATTACAAAATTATATGAATACACAACAGTATCTGAACAATATGACACATTACTTGCAAGAGTAATAAATAAGTCGGAATTCTCCCGTGATGATGTTGGAGAATTAGTCCTTACAGGTACTGATCAAAAGTTGATGAAACCAGCATTCTTCACAATTTTCACTAAGAAATTAGATAATAACACTCCTATAGACTACAAAGTTATAGATCAAGTAATAGTAGATGAATCAGGAGATAAAACAGTATACATAGTACAATTAGCTGATGGAAGTCAATTCTTCAATGGATTAGAATATAATGTTAGTTTTAAACCTAGTAAGGCATCATTTGAAATAAAAGAGTTCTATATAAATAATGAACCCCTAGAAGCATTCAATTCAACAGCAACATGGATGATGGTTATTTCAATCGTTGCAGCTGTTGGTACAATTGTTTATGCTATTTTACGAAAAGTGAAGATTGATTTTATTATTTTAACAGGTGCAATCATTACATTGTTATCATTAGTTGTTATGTTGATACAATTACATCTGGAATGGAATATTCAAATGATGGCATTTGTAGGATTGATGGTAGGTGGAATAACTGGACTTATTTACTCTGCATTCCATGCCTACGCGAGTGTGAGCATGAAAGCTGATCAAGTAATTAGTGGTACAGCACTTAATATGTTTGCACTAGCATTTACAGTATTCTTTGCAAGACAAATATTTGGAGTGAAGAAAATTGACTTAACAAATAGTTACTTCATAAAAGAAGTCCCATTGTTATCAAAAATACCATTTATTGGAGATATTCTATTTACAAGTACATATCTATCAACATTCATTGTTGCCGTAATATTCATTATCGCAATTATGGTACTGTATAGAACACCGTTTGGATTACGTTTACGAGCATGTGGTGAAAATCCACAAGCTGCTGACAGTTTAGGTATTAATGTATACAAAATGAGATATTCAGGTGTATTAATCAGTGGATTCTTTGCCGGTATTGGTGGTGTTGTATTTAGTCTCAGTTTCTCAAGTAACTTTGATGGAACAGTAGCTGGATTTGGATTCCTCGCTTTAGCAGTTTTAATCTTTTCAGCTTGGAAGCCAAAAAGAATTATTTACATCGCATTGTTCTTTGGATTTATGAGGGTACTTAGTACGACGTATTCTTCTATTCCAATCCTTAGTGATTTACCAGCGGATACAAATCTATATAATACACTACCTTATATTGCAACAATCGTTGTACTTGCCTTTGTATCGAAAAAAACACGGGCTCCAAGAGCTGCAGGAGAACCTTACGACACAGGTAAGAGATAAAATATTAAAGAGTTGCCATTCATTGGCAACTCTTTTTTTAAATTACTTAACAAAACTCTTCTAATTGTTTATCTGATATCTTACCAAGTAAATATACTGCCAGAAACATCATTATAGTTACAAGTATAAACGTAACATTAAATCCAAAATATCTAATTACAACAGCTCCAAATAGAGGTAATATTACAATTAAGACATTTAATGATCCTCTGATTCCTAAATATTCAACTCTTTCAGTTTTTGGAATAATATCTAATAAGTAAGGTTCAAATCCAATCTTTCTTCCACTAATCATGAATCCTATGATAAAGAATACTATCGCAAATAACTCTGGTGTAGTTGTTCCAAGGAATATTGCTAGTAAAGGGTTCAAGCCTCCAAGAGTAATACAAAATCTAACAATTGCTTTTGAATTTAATCTCTTAGCAAGCAGTCCCCAGACGATATTAGAAAATATAGTACCAATTGTAAGAACAATTAAATATAAGCCAATGTAACTATCATCAATATTGAATGTCTCTTTAGCATATAACATATAAAAAGGTAAAATCATAATACTAAACCCAGCTAAATTCTCAACAATAATAAATAATTTGAAGCTTGAATCTTTTTTTAGAATAGAAGGAATCCTTTTAATGAAATTCCCTAATGATTCTTTGCTTGATGTAATTATAGAAGGTGGTTCAGGCAGAAAAATAAACCCAAGTGATGCTATAAAAAGTCCAATTGATCCAATAACAAGGCTAATTGTATAATTTAATGGATATTCAATTCCTATCGAGAATATTCTTGCAATCACAAGTCCTCCTAAAAAGGCTGCACTACTTCCAAAAAATTGTTTTACAGTATATAGTCCGACTCTTTTCTCGCTGTCTAAAGATTTAGCTATAATATCTGAATAAGATAATCCAGCAAATCCAGCGCTTATACTGAATAAAAAAACAAAGAAGAAGAAACTAAATATAGTCAACATTGGATAACTTACACTCAAATAAAATGTAAATATAGCCATTCCAAGAAAGGCTATACTTCTTAGATAGATGCCAATTAGAAGGTATTTCTTCTTATATAGTTTATGTTTTAAATAATGACTAAATATAATATTAAATACTAAAGGAACCCCAAGCATAACGCTATAAAGAGCCCCAAAGATTATTTTAGACTCAGTTAAAGTAGTTATCAAAGCAGGAAACACAGTGTTTAAGTCAAGCATTGAAACTGTTAAAGCCAAAAAGAATCCATGCCAAATAAAAGCAAAATAGATAAATTTAGGTGATTTTGTAATCTTCATAATCATTCTCCTATAATCAAATTCAATCTCATTATATATCAAAAACAATAAAAGGAATACTGCAAAGTATTTATTTATTCCAAAAGTATCTCTATTTATAAAATCAAAAAAAAGTATTTTAGGTATTGACAAAAAACAACTCTCGATTTATACTTTAAGTGTGCATATGCACATAGGAGTGATTAATTATGAGTACAAGAAAGAAGCGATATGCCAGAAGGCTAGATAATTCAAGGACATTTAGTCCAATCGGTATTAATAAAATTGATACTGAAGTGGTAAATATCAAGTTAGACGAGTTTGAAGCTCTTAGATTATGTGATTATGAGGGATTATCACAAATTGAAGCAGCGGAGGATATGCACGTCTCTCGTGCAACAGTCCAAAGATTGTTAATATCTGCACGAAAAAAAGTAGTTGATGTAATTTTGCACAACAAAATTCTAGAAATCAAAAATGAAATTGCAAATATAAAACTAAAAGGAGAGAGTAAAATGAATATTGAAGGAAAAGAAATTAAAAAAATCGCATTCCCAACTAGCGATAAAGTAACTGTAGACAGTCATTTTGGTCATACGAAGGAATTTGTAATCTATACTGTTGGTGGTACTGAAGTAACTACAGTAGTATATGTAGCTGCGCCAGTTCATAAACCAGGAGTTTTACCTAAATTCCTCGCAGAACAAGGTGTTGATGTAATTATTACTGGAGGAATGGGACAAATGGCGGTAGATTTATTCCAAAGAAGTGAAATAGACGTAGTCCTTGGTGCAAAAGGACGTATTGATCTTAATCTAAATGAATATTTAGGCGGATTCTTAACATCTCAAGGTAGTATTTGCGATCATAAACACGATGATTCGTGTGATCATTAGGAGATGAAATAATGAAAATAGCAATTAGTTCAAATGGAAATACAGAAAAATCTATCGTTTCTGATAGATTTGCAAGAGCTGAATATTTTATTATTTACGATCATGATGCATTAACATTTAATGCAGTTGTAAATCCTGCCAGAAATGAAGGCAGTGGTGCTGGTGGAAAAGCAGTCAAAATATTAGCTGACTTAGGTGTAGATGTTGCTTTAGTTCCCGAACTTGGTCCAAAAGCTCTTGATGCATTAAAAGCTTTCGAGATTAAAAGTTATCAATATCCAAGAGAAAAAAATGTTAGAGAAGTCCTTTATATGTATTTTGAAAAAAAACTTCCTGATTTATTGATTTCTACAGTCAAAGGGCATCATTAATGAAAATAGCTATCCTTAGCGGAAAAGGGGGGACAGGAAAGACAACTCTTTCTGTCAACCTCTTTTCTTTTCTGGATCAAGTTACGTTAATTGATACTGATGTAGAAGAACCAAATAGTCACCTATTTATTAAAGGACTTGATTTAATCGAAGAAAGTATCTTAAAAAAATACCCTGTTGTAAACGAGTATTTATGTACTAACTGTGGTAAATGTGGCGATTTTTGTAACTTTAATGCCATAATACCTGCGAAAAAGAAAGTGTTGGTATTTCAGGATTTATGTCACGATTGTGGTGGATGTCAATTAGTTTGTGAACCAGGTGCAATTACTTATGAAGATAAAGAAATGGGTAAAACCTATTTACAAACATTAAGTGAAAAGAAGAAATTCATCTATGGAAACTTAAATGTAGGTGAAGTTTCTGGTGTAAAAATTATTGAATCATTACATAAAATGACTAAAAATGAAGAATTATTGCTTGTTGACTGTCCTCCTGGGACTAGTTGTTCTACTGTAGCAGCCATAGAAGGTGCAGATTACTGCATAATTTGCGCTGAGCCTACACCTTTCGGTATAAGTGATATGAAGATGGTTGTAGAACTTTTAAGAGCTAAAAACTTAAATTTCGGCGTAGTGGTGAATAAATATAATCTAGGAAATGATGATATTTACAACTATTTAGATGTAGAAAATATTAGAATGCTTGAAAAAATAGAATTTAACCGTGAATTTGCAAATTTACTTGCAAAAGGAGAGATATTAATTGATCATTCTGATTATTTTAAAGAAAAAATGGCTAATATCGCTAGAATTGTAATTGGTGAAGTAAATGATTAATGAAATAGTAATAATTAGTGGAAAAGGTGGAACAGGAAAAACTAGCTTAAATGCGTCAATAATTCCATATTTTGAAGATTTGGTAATTGCTGATTGCGATGTTGATGCTCCTGATCTAAATATATTAATAAAAAGTGAAATAATTAAAGAATATGATTTTGTAGGCTTCCAAAGACCAGTTATTGACTATGAATTATGTACAAAGTGTGGATTATGTGCATCTTCATGTAACTTTGGAGCAATATCAGAAGATATCGTAATAAATGAGTCTTTATGTGAAGGTTGTAAGGTGTGTGAATATGTTTGTCCAAGTAATGCAATCAGTATGCATGACGCTATTGTAGGTAAAATCTTTCACCGTGATACTATTTTTGGTCCAATGATTGATGCAAGGTTAATTCCTGGAGAAGAATCAAGTGGTCGTCTTGTTGCTGAAGTTAGAAAACTAGCAAGAGAAGAAGCATACAAGGAAAATAAAGATACAATAATTATTGATGGGTCACCAGGCATTGCTTGCAATGTAATCAGTGCAATCACTGGAGTATCCAAGGCTATAATTGTAACAGAACCTACCATTTCAGGCCTGCACGACCTGAAAAAAGTAACTAAATTAGTAAAAATGTTTAGTGTAGAAGCAAAAGTAATCATAAATAAGTATGATTTATCGCTTACTAAAGCCAAAGAGATTAAAGATTATTTAGATTTTATTGATATTGAAGTTGTTTTAGAGATACCATTTGATAAAGAAATATCTAACAGTATTAATAATATGATAATTCCATCAACAACTGATTTACCATTTTTTAAATCAGAAAAATGGAATAATTTTATCCAATATTTACAAAAATAAAAGAAGCAATTTTGCTTCTTTTGTTTATTGCCTGTAAATATATAATATATATATATAAATAATTTTATATAATAGAGATAGATTACAGTTTCTTTTTCAAAACTTCTTTTACTCTTATATTTCGATTATTTAATGCTCTTTCATATTTACCTGTATTCTTTCCTTCATAATATATTTTATCTTTTAGCTCATTTGGGAGATATTGTTGGTATACAAGGGCCTCTTTAAAGTCATGAGGGTAGATATATTTCTTTTTATCTTCAAAATTAGCTACATTAATAATTTGATTTGGTATTTTAGGAGTTTTTCCAGCGTTTACATCTTCTAAAGCTTTATCTATAGCAATTATTGCACTATTAGATTTAGGTGATAACGCTAAATCAATCACTAACATGCTTAGAGGAATTCTCGCTTCTGGGAAACCAACTCTTTCGCAAGCTCTAGCGCAAGCATCCATTTTCGTGACAACTGTTGGGTTAGCTAAGCCAATATCTTCATATGCTATAACACTTAATCTTCGTAAGATACTATCTAAATCTTCCATCGCAATAAGTCTAGCTAAATAATGAAGCGCAGCGTCAACATCGCTTCCCCTAATAGATTTTTGGAATGCACTTAGGATATTAAAATAGTTATCCTCATCTTTATCAAGTGATAATGACGGCTTAAGTAGGACCTTCTTTGTCATTTCTAAATCAATTTCAGTATGCGGGAATGTCATATTCAATATTTCTAAACTATTTAAGGCAGTTCTTATATCGCTATTAGAAGAAGTAGCAATATAAGAATACACATTTTCATCTAAAGAAGATGTTAATTCATCACTAAAGTCTTTGTTTACCTGTTTTAAGCGTTTAATGATATCTTCTTCACTTATTCCTTTTAGTTTTAGAACATGCGTTCTAGAGCGCACTGCAGGATTGACTGAGTGATATGGATTATTGGTTGTAAGGCCAATCATAATTATGTTTCCAGATTCCACATGTGGTAGTAAATAGTCCTGAATATCCTTGTTCATTCTGTGAATTTCATCAATAATGACTAACGCTCCATAGTTTATGCTAACTTGCACTATTTCTTTCAATTGAGCTTTTTTATCAGTTGAAGCATTAAATTTGAAACGATTGATCCCGAAGTTTTCAGCAATTACACTAGCAATTGTAGTTTTTCCAACCCCAGGTGGCCCATAAAGGATCAAACTAAACATTTGACCATTATTAATCATACGTCTAACAACTCCATGTTCGCCTACAATGTGTTCTTGCCCAACTATTTCATCTAATTTTGTGGGTCTAGCTCGAAAAGCTAAAGGTCTTTTTATCTCCAAAGTAACCACTCCTATCGTGAAAATTATACCATATTATGATATTATAGATATATATTAACACAAATATAAGTCTTTCTAATTGCATGACATAATATTTAGTGATAAAATAACGTTGCGAGGTGATTCTAATGAATAAACCATTAATGATTCAAGAGATTAAACGTCTAAAGAAAGAGAAAAACGCAGTTATACTTGCTCACTATTACCAAGATGGTGATGTGCAAGATATCGCTGATTTTACAGGAGATAGTTTGTATTTAAGCCAAGTAGCTAGTGAAACAGATGCAGATGTTATTGTATTTGCAGGTGTTCATTTTATGGCAGAAACGGCTAAAATACTGTCTCCAGAGAAAACTGTCTTATTGCCAGTTAAAGAAGCGGGATGCCCTATGGCTGATATGGTAACAAGTCTCCGTTTATTGGATTATAAAGAGAAAAACCCTGATAGAGTGGTTGTTTGTTATGTTAATTCAACAGCTCAAGTAAAAGCTTTAAGTGATATATGCGTTACTAGTAGTAATGCAGAAAAGATTATTAAACATTATAAAGGTCAAAAGATGTTATATGTTCCAGACAAGAACCTTGGAACATATTTAAGAGAGAAATACGATCTTGATATGGAAGTTTGGCCAGGTTTTTGTTGCATTCATAACGACTTAACACTAGAACAAGTTGATATGATGAAGAAAAAACATCCAAACGCACAATTTATTGTTCATCCAGAAGCAAAACTTGAAATTATCAAGGTTTCTGACTTCGTTGGGAGTACTAAAGGACTGTTAAACTATGTCATAGAGAGTGATCATGACGAGTTTATCATTGGTACTGAACAAGGAATCATCCATACAATGGAACAAGCATGCCCAGATAAAAAATTTCATATCCTCACAGACAATCTAGCTTGTTATGATATGAAATTAACAAGATTAGAAGATGTTTATCTTGCTTTAAAAGATAATCAATTTGTAATTGAAGTAGAAGATGATATAAGAATCAAAGCATTTAAAGCCCTAGATAAGATGATGAAACTAAGTTAGGTGATAATATGAAAACCATTCAAACAGATGTAGTTATTGTTGGTGCAGGACTTGCTGGAATATATACAGCGTTAAATATCGATTCTTCAAAAAGAATCGATATTGTCGTAAAAGAATCCCTTTTAATAGCAAATAGTAATCTAGCTCAAGGTGGAATAGCCGCAGAGCAGGAGTTTATCCAAGAAAATATTGATCTTCACATCGAAGATACTATGAAAGCAGGAAGTTATTTAAATAATCTTGATGCAGTTACAGTTTTAGTATCTGAAGCTGGTCAAAATATTAAAAAGCTTATGTCTTTTAATGTCGATTTTGACCGAGATGAAAACGGAGATATCCTCTTAACAAAAGAAGGAGGACATAGTTCAAGAAGAATATTACATAGTGGTGGGGATTCAACAGGTAGAGATATCATGAATGCTTTAAAAATTGAATGTTTTAAAAGAGAAAACATTCATATTCATGAAAATATGATGGCTTTGGAGTTACTTCATCAAGAAAATGAATGTTTAGGTGTTACTTGTTTAGATAAATCTAACAATACTATCCGTTTTATAGCTAAAAATACTATTTTAGCGACAGGTGGAATAGGAAATATATATGGGAGTACAACAAATTCCGATATTGCTACCTCAGATGGCATAGGAATGGCATTAAGAGCTAAAGTAGTTACTGAAAATCTTGAATTTATTCAATTTCATCCAACTGCTTTTCATAATGAATTCACAAAAAGACGAATAAAATTCCTTATTTCTGAAGCAGTAAGAGGTGAAGGTGCCTACTTAATTAATTCTGAAGGTGAGAGATTTATGGGAAAATATAGTCCTTTACTTGAATTAGCCCCTAGAGATAAAGTGTCACAAGCAATATACCGTGAAATGTATGATACTTGGACAGATCATGTCTATCTTGATACAAGACATTTAGACAAAGAATTTCTTAAAAAGCGTTTTCCAACAATATATAATCATTTATTGAACGAAAATATAACCCTTGGAATTGATTTAATTCCCGTTTCTCCTGTACAACACTTCAATGTTGGAGGAATAAAAGTTGACATATTTGGCTTAACAAGTATGGAAAACCTATATGCTAATGGTGAATGTGCATCTAATGGTGTTCACGGGGCTAATAGACTTGCTTCTAACTCATTACTTGAGTGTATTGTTTTTGGTCAGAGAATAGCAGACAAAATCAATTCAACATCGCCACAAATAGCCGAATTTAAGAATAATCTTAAACAATTTAGTCATCATAAATACAACTATAAGCCCATAAAACGTAAATTGGGTATGATTATGGACGAATACGTAGGCATTGTAAGGACTAAAGATGGTCTTTTGTTTGCTAAAAAACAAGTTGGAGATATTGAAAAAAATCTTAATAAGTATCCTAATAACTCAAAACACTACTATGAAGCCCTAAACATGGTACAAACGGCAGCTGTAATCATAGAATCTGCATTAAATAGAAAGGAAAGTATCGGTTGTCACTACCGAATAAACTAATATGAAAGCAAACTATCATACACATCACTATTTATGTGGACATGCAGAAGGCAATACTGAAGATTATGTTAAGGAAGCACTTGAAAAAGGCTTTCAAGAGCTTGGAATGAGTGATCACGCACCAAATGTTAGAGTACACGATTATGGTGTTAGAATGAATCCAAGTGATTTACCAGTATATTTAGAGGATGTTGAGAATGCTCAAAAGAAATATAAGGGACAAATAAAGATCCTAAAAGGTCTAGAAATCGAGTATTTCTATGATCACGAAGAATATTATGACTTTATTAAAGAAAATGTTGACTACCTGATTCATGGACAGCACTATATATCGATGACAAAGACAATGAATGACCTAAAAAGTGGGTTTGATTTAAGAACTACTAATCAAATTGATCAGTATGCTACGTATTTAGAAGATGCAATCAAGTCTGGACACTTTGATATCATGGCTCATCCTGATCTATACTTGAATAGCTATAAAGAATTTGATAAATATGCAGAAGATGTAGCAAGACGAATATGCACATTAGCAAAAAAACACAATATCATCCTCGAATATAATGCGAACGGGTATAGAAGAGGTGGTAAAAATACAGAAAATGGATTTGAACCAAATTACCCAAGAAAAGAATTTTGGGAAATAGTAAAAGAATATGGATGTAGAACAATTTTAGGAAGTGATGCACACCAACCAGAATTACTATATAACCACACTGTTAAACAAGCAGAAGAAGACTACCTAAAAATGGGACTAAATGATGTGGGATTTTTAGACCTTAAAAAATAACAATAAAGGATGCAGACAGCATCCCTTTTTTTATGCAAAATTTGCCCTCTAATCGAATTGCCACATATAGGGTAATATTCATACTCATCTCGAATAAAGACACAATACAAGAGAAAATAAAGTAAAGAATTACACCATTATCAAAATCAAAGAAGGAGAGCAATTTAATATACTCATTCAGAAAATATGAATATGTTAACTAGAGTATATATAGTTGGAAGAGGGATAAAAAAAGAATAAAGAGAGGCTTTTAAATGCTTTAGAGAGAAGAAAGAGCCGTTTTTCTTCATTTGTATTTACTTCCTATAATATATATTATGTTAACTAATACATATAGCTCTACATATTGACTTTTGGCTATGTGTGTGGACAATGTGGAAAACTAAAAGTGTACTTCTGTTGTTTGATTTTTGCCTCTCTTCGAAAATCAAATTAAATCGTCACTACAAAAAACTTTTCAAAATCAATAAATTCATGATTTTCAAAATTATTGTAATATCTAATATTTATGATTTAAAACCCTATCCAATTTATAAACAATTAATTCAATAATCGATTTACAATATGTTAACAAGTTTTAAGAATTTTCAGACCCATAATATCGATTGAAAATACCATCTGTAAATTGTAGTGTTTTTCACTTTGATTTTACATTTTTTGTTTGCTAATTAATATACTGTTTTTTGTACCTAAATATAATGCATTTTTTTCTTCTATTCTTCTCTCGTTTTTTTTGATAAATTATTGGATACTTTAAAATTCGTTAAAAAAGTTCATTTTTTCAATAAATTTATTTAATCTCAAATTCCATTTTTTATACTTTTTGTTTTTTTTATAAATGAAAAATAGTAAATATCAAATCGACATGAGTAATGATACAGCAATATATATTTCAATCGGATATAGAGCTTGCCCGTTTTTTAAAATAATTTGAATACAATTCCATCGCTTTTTACTAAATTTAAGAGTTTCGTAATAAGTATTGAATTTGCAGCCAATACAGTTAACTCATTTATAACTATAACAATGTATCCTTTCTTGAATGATTTAAAAGTTAGTTTGAGTTTTAGTACAGTTATGATGTATCAATACATAAAGGTTAAAAAACATTCCCAAAGATGTATTCATAGAATCTAGATCTATCAACACTATATTATGTATCTGGAAATGTGACCAATGCAAACGATCCAAATGACCAAATTATTTAGATTTCAATTATATGTACTATTTCTTATATATTTAAACGATTTCTAAGCACATAATTAACCAACATTCTGTGATAGCTAATCAATCTTCCTAAATCCATATAAATGTATTTCCATCTTCTGTTAGTTCGTAATCAAACTATTCTTTTGAATTGAATTTTTCTATATATAATAATTTTGTACTATGTTATTATATATGTGAGGTGATTTTATGAGCAAAGTTGCACTTATTTTTACAGGTGGTACTATCGCCATGAAAGTTGATTCTAATCTACGTGGAGCAACTCTAAGTTTGTCTCCTAGCGAGATAGTTTATGAGCTTAGTGGTATAGCTGAATTTGATAACTTAATTGTCCATGATTTTTCAAGAAAACCTTCTCCTTCCATTACTCTAAAGGATATGGTAGATATTGGGAATTTGGTAAACGAGTATTTAAAACAAGATGATATTGCTGGTGCTGTTGTAATTCATGGGACAGATGTCCTTGAAGAAACCGCTTTTTACCTTCACCTAGTTAAGAAAACCAATAAACCAGTTGTCTTGACTGGATCAATGAAGAATTCTAGTGAGCTAGGATATGATGGGTTAACTAATTTAGTTTCTAGTATTAAAGTTTGTATGTCTAAAGAATCAATTAATAAAGGTGTTCTTGTGGTTATGAACGATACCATCAATAGTGCTCTTGAAGTAACAAAAACTCATACAATGAGTCTTGATACTTTTAAAAGCATTGAATTTGGACCTTTAGGCTTTGTTGATCAAGGTGAAGTTATCTATTATCGTGATGTAACACATCAAGATATTTATGATTTTGAAAATAAAACAAATGAAGATACATATTTATTGAAGGTTTATGCAGGAATGGATGGACATTTCATTGATTATCTAATTAGTAGAAAAGCAAAAGGTATTGTGTTGGAAACTCTTGGCAGAGGAAATGTACCTCCAACCATGATTGAACCAATCAAGAAGGCTATTTCACTCGGCATTGAAATTGTAATAGTATCTAGATGCTATTCCGGTCGCGTTCTTGACACTTATGCATATTCAGGTGGTGGACGCGACTTAACAAACTCTGGATGCATTCTAGGTGGGAATTATAATGGTCAAAAAGCTCGTATCTTATTGATGTTAGCATTATGTAACAATTACTCACATGAACAAATAATTAATTTATTTAAACTATAATAATTTATCGAAAAAAGAAACAATTCAACATCCTCTTTATCTGCTGAGGAGATTTACTATTTATATTTAAAACTAGCATTATAAGGAGGTATTTCATGTTTACAAAAAAAATAATGAGTATAGGTGATTGGCTTTTAATTTTTATTTTAATGGCAATTCCATTCGTTAATATTACTATTTTCATCAAATTAGTTATTTCTTCGGAAACTAATAAGACACTTAAAAATTATCTAATAGCATTAATAATTCCTATCATTTTAGTATTTGTACTAGGACTTGGAACAGGTTTATTTACTAGAATAGTTGAAGCAATATAATATGGATAAGGTTGTGATTCATATGAAGAATGTGTCTATTAAGGGAAATGTTAGTGAACACTCCCCCACTTAATTGAGTAACTCAATTTGAAGAATCTTCCAAAAACTTAGATAAATTGTTCCCACATATCTAACACTGTTTTGAAAGGAGTAATAATATGAAATTATATAGACTAATAACATCGATACTTTATATTATCTCAATTATAACTATGTTGATATTTATAATTTGGAACCTCAATAACTTCAATTTAATAGGATTTACATTTTTGATTTTAGCATCAGTAAATATGCTAATAATGGAGATTATTAAGAAAAAAAGAAATCGCGCTGAAGCTTAGGTCTCTAACATCTTTATAACAGTGTAGAAGTTATTTAACACCTTCGTTTTTTGTTGATCTATTTCAAAATTACTTTATTTACTGGTTTCTTTTTTTATGCTATTATATAATTGGTTATAGAATTAGGGAAGACATAAGGTTTTCAAATGAACTCATGGGGGTACTGTAATGGAACTGATTAAGAACAACATAATATCTGTAGATATCAAGTATTGGTTTAGAGATATCGTTAAAGAAAAGAACAAAGCGAATAGATTACTAACAATATATGAAAAAGCAATGAAAGGTGTTGGATGCAGAGAACATCGGCATTACTTATTAGCACAGGGGAAAGTAAAAGGGTATTACAATAGCTTAGCTGCATTAGGGTTACTAGAGACCTTTGAAATGTGGGTCAATACTGGGTCTAATGGAAAGTGTAATGAAAATTGGAGAAAATAGGGAGACGCTATTGGAAACAACTTTTTTACTCCAATTCCAATAGGATTATTAGTAGAATAATGTCTTAAAACTTGAAAGAGAAGCCGTTAACGGCTTCTCTTTTTATGATTTGCATAATTAAAATATCTCTCAAGTCACTTAGTAATTCTAAATATACTTTATTCCTTTTGATTATCTTCTTCACAGTTTGGAAAGACTCTAATATTAATTTACTATTTAATTTTAATACCAAGCAAGTGACACACTTCTTCAGCTTGCCATGAAGAAATAATTGCACCTTTAATACTTTTTTGATCTATCTTTAGATTATGAATGTTACAAGTTGATAAATCAATATCCTTTAATGAACATTCGTAGAATGTGGCCTTTTCAAAGTTAGTTTCTAAGAAGGTTACTTGTTTTAACCCAGTATTAAACCAATTTGACTCTTCAAAAGAAGAATTGATAGTTTCAAGTGTTTTAGTTTTACAATCAGAAATATCTAAATACTTAGAAATGGAATCCTCAATTAAAACGTCATTAAGGTAACACTCAACAAAATGACTACCTATTAATTTGCAGTTCCTAAACTCGCATCTTATAAAAGATGTACTTGTAAAGGAGTTGTTTGATAAGTCACAATTATCAAAAATGACATCAATAAATTCCGATCTAACAAATTCATTATTGCTAAAAGTAGTAGACTTAAAGATGCAAGTATCAAATACTATTCTGAAATTCTTTTTTTCTTTTAACTCATTATCAACTATCTTCTGATATTCGATTGTATCATTATCTTCTGGTAAAGATAATATACTTTCATACCTTTCTAAAAGTACTTTAATTATTGGTTTTTTACGCTTCATTTTTTTCTTCATGTGATCACCTTCTACAATAAATTATAACATAAGCCTTTAATTACTTACTACTTGAATTAAATTTCATACTTATTTCTGTTTTTTAGCTCACCAGCACTGTTAGTAAACGTTCTAATATTAAGTATCTGAAGCTTGTCATCGTAGAATTCAAATATAGGTCTCTAATTTTTATCTTCATTTTTTAAAAAGATCATACCCATTGAAAAAATGTCTAGAAAGTGCTATAATTAAGCAATAAGGAGGCTGATTATGAAATTAATAAAATTAGCAGCATTTGTGAAACCAGTAGGTTCTTTACTTCCAGAAGCAAAAAGCCAAGAGATATATGTAAATCCTGAATCAATATCTTTTATACATGCAGAAGGAAAATATACAGTAATTAATTTTAGTTCTGGAGGTCAAGGGGCTCATCGTAGTGTAAAAGTTAAAATGAGCGTTGAAGACTCACTAAAAACTTTACAAGATTAATTAAGAATATCGCAATATTGCATTTGAAAAAACTTGATATTTACTAAAAAAAAAGTCAATAAAATGACTTTTTTTTTATAAATTACTTAACCGATATGTGTTTTCTAAATCACTAAGTAATTCTTTATATCCTCTATTTCTCTTTATAAAGCCCTTAACGCCCTCAACTGACTCCAAAAATAATTTAGGATTCACTTTGTTTTTGGAAATATAATTCATAACATATTGATAGTTTGGAAGTTCATCAATAAAATGCATTATTTCATCATAATCTTCTTGATTAAGATAAGATTCATTTTTCTTGATCAATTTCTTTACTGAACGACTCTCATGAGATGATACTTCATCATCATCTTGTGTATATAAGTAAACCAATATTAAGAAGGTTAACTTAGTTTTCGATTTGTTAAACTGATGTTCCCACATCTCATGTGGTGTCATTTGTTGTTCCTTAGCATACATCATGCTCGATATCTTAGCAGTTCTTGGTGTTTTCACATATAATTTACTCCTAGATGGTGGTGAAGGTATACGACTCATACTATTCTCGTCCCCTTTATTTATTTGTTCTAAATCAATTGTATCATATTTATAATAAATTAAAAATATTTAAATTTATGAGTCGTTTGCTGTTTTTTTTAATGACTCCGCCCATCTACGAGCTTTTTCAATTTCTCCATCTTTTAATGGTCCTTCGGTATCTGTTACATAAAACCATTCAACAGGTTCTATTACTTTTTTCTTTCGTTTTACTACTGTTTTGACCATTTTATTAGTAGCGTAGCCCATCGAACCAACCATCCATCTCATGATACCTGTTCCTATTGTACCAACATCTATTCGAGTATCAAATAAGGCGATTTTATCAATATTTGAAGGGAATGATTTTAGAAACATTTGAATATACGAAGTTGCTTTAAATGCTCTTGTAGGAGATCCTACTATTAATAAGTCAATTTTCTCATTTATGTTAATATCGGTAACTCGTACACAAGTGCAATCATCTAACACCGTTGCGATTTCTTTGGCTATTTGCTTTGTATTACCAAAATAAGAATCATAAACTACCATATATTTCATTTTTTCACCTCTGACTTTTTCCAATTATATTATATCACAAGTATTTGTAATGAATGATATTAATTGGCTTTAATATTGAAAATAAATATCTATTTAGACAAAAAAAGGTACTGCCTTTATTTAGGGCTGTACCTTTTATAATAATATGTTTTAGATAAGTCCCATCCCAAACGCTGCTGCGAATACTAACGAAATGGTTGTCATTAATTTAATTAAGATATCAATAGAAGGACCAGCAGTATCTTTAAATGGATCTCCTACAGTGTCTCCAGTAACTGAAGCTTTGTGTGCATCGCTACCCTTACCACCGTATTCACCAGTTTCTATTAATTTTTTAGCGTTATCCCAAGCACCACCACTGTTTGCCATAAAGATGGCTAACATAATACCCGTAACAAGTGTTCCTGCTAACATTCCACCAAGTACTTGTGAACCAAAAATAAATCCAACAGCAAGTGGAGTACCAATAGCAAGTAATGCTGGTAATGTCATTTCTTTTAATGCAGCTTGAGTTGAAATTTCAACACAACGTGCATAGTCAGGTTTTTCTGTATACAATAATATTCCAGGCATTTCTCTAAACTGTCTACGAACTTCATTAATCATCTTGTTAGCTGCTTTACCAACAGACTTAATAACCAATGATGAGAAGAAAAATGCTAACATTGAACCAATAATTAACCCAGCCATTACTTTTGGTTGTGCAATATCAATTCCTGATAAACCAGCTTTACGAATAAAGGCAGTAAATAAGGCGATTGAAGTCATAGCTGCTGAACCAATAGCAAATCCTTTTTCAATTGCTGCTGTTGTGTTACCAACTGCATCCAATTCATCTGTGATTTTACGGACTTTTTTATCAAGTCCACACATTTCAGCAATTCCACCTGCATTATCAGCAATAGGTCCATAAGCATCAACACTAATTGTTATACCCGCAGTAGATAACATACCAACTGCAGCAAGTCCTACACCAAGTAACCCACAAGATAAGTACGATCCAATAATACCAGCTGCAAGGATTAGTACTGGAATTAAAGTAGATTCCATCCCAGAAGAGATCCCAGCGATGATATTTGTTGCATGTCCTGTTTCTGATTGTTTTGCAATGTTCTTAACATGTTTATAATCTGAAGATGTGTAATATTCAGATGATAAACCGATTAATACACCAACTGATAACCCAATAATAACACTAACAAAAGGTGCCAATCCAAAATCAATGGTTTTCATATTCATTAATACAAGATTCTCACCCACAAGTTGGGAATATAAACCAGAATTGATTGTATCAATAAATAGTAAATTGATAATCAATGTAAATACTACGAATAATCCACCACTTACATAAGTACCCATTTTCAAAGTCTTAAATGGACTTTTTCCTTCTTTACCACGGACAAAGAATGAACCTATCATCGATGATAAAACTCCAGAAAATGCAATTGCTAGAACAAATAAGATACCACTCATACGTTCGCCAGCAGTAAATACAAGGGCTGCCATTGTTGCAGCTCCAATAATACTTGAAACATAACTTTCTAACAAGTCACTACCCATACCAGCAACATCACCAACATTATCACCAACATTATCAGCAATAACCGCTGGATTACGAGGGTCATCCTCAGGGATTCCGGCTTCAATTTTACCAACTAAGTCTGCAGCTACATCAGCTGCTTTAGTGTAAATTCCTCCACCAACTCGTCCAAATAACGCTATAGAAGAAGCTCCTAAACTATATCCCGCTGCATAAGTTATTACTTCATATGCATCTACGTTTAATAAGAATGCTAATGAAATAACAATAATCAATCCAAGTAACCCAAATCCAACAACACTCATACCCATAACGCTTCCACCTTTAAAGGCTACATCTAAAGCACGAATAATTCCGCTATCTTTAGCGGCAGTAGCTGTTCTTGAGTTAGCATTTGTTGCACTTTTCATGCCAATGTAACCAGCCGCTAAACTAAAGATTGATCCAAGTAAGAACGCTAGTGCAGTTCCTCCTGCATAAAATAACGCTGAATACTTTGTCTGCACAATTACAACATTTGTATTACTATTTGTTGTTAATCCAGAAATAGAATCATACCCAAAATAGAATCCAATAAAAATAACTGTTGTCGCAATTGCGATGAATGTATAAATTACTTTATACTCGCTTCTTAAAAACGCTTTTGCACCATCTTTAATATACCCGCTAATTTCTCTTACTTTTTCTTCACCTTCGTCAAAGGCTAAAACTTTTCGATACAAATAATACGCATAAACCAGTGCACTTAATGAAATTACAAAACCAATTATTAAAAACAATAACAAATTCATAGTTTTCCTCCTCTATATACCTTTTCTATTATACTTATTTTGTTGGTCAATTGTCAAGATGGTTTTAATACTGTTTTTGAATTGTAAATTTACCAATTACTGAATATACCTTTATTAAGTCAATTAGTTTTTTTTAGCAATTATAATCTACTACATATACTTACATGTGATATACTTAAAATATATGTAAAAAATATTTTAGAAAAGAGGTAAAAATATGATTTATATATTAACTGGCATAGCTAAATCAGGAAAAACACTACTTGCGAATGAAATTAAAAAAAGATTAAAAATATCTGTTTTATCTACTGATAACATCATGTTGATGTTATCAAGGGGGAATAAAGATTTGAATATTGATATTTATGGAAGTGATTCTACTGTCTCAAACCAATTAGAACCATATATCTATGCTTTGATAAAAACTATGATTGAGAATAATGAAACTTATTTAATAGAGGGCGTTCATTTTAATACTGATTTCAGCAAAAGATTAATTGATGAGTTCCAGCACGATATAAAGATAATATATCTTGGCTTTAAAGATATTTCACAAAATAAAAAAGTTGAAGAATTACTAATGCACAAAGACACATTAAATAATCCTTGGATTTTCCATCATCAGAATGAGACTTTAGAAGAAATTGTTTCATATCTAATAAGAGAGAGCCAAAGAATCTTTAAAGAGTGCAATGAATATGGTTTAAGATATATTGAGATATCAGACATAAAAAAACAAACAGATAAGATTATAAGTTTCTTACTAGAGGTATAATCATGAATGAAACTAAAAAAGAGAACAGTTTTGTTCTCTTTTAAATTATATATAGTTTGAGATTATAGTAGCAATGAAAAACAAAACACCAATAATAATGTATATAAATCTGAATCGATTTGATTCTATAGACCCGGTAGTCCGATTATTATGTTTCGATTGTTGGTCTTTAACAACTAAATTAGCTCTCATGACTGATTGATAAATACCTTGATTAGCGACTGAAGTATTTCTTGAAGAAAAGTACATAATCACTATTCCAAATGATATATTAGCAATTGTCTGATAAAAAAGTGTATTTGTTAATGCATACTCTGTTCCAAGTTGTGAATTATAAATCATGAAGAATAATAATACATTCAATATAAATGGTAATAATACTTTAACTATCAATAGTGTTTTTTTAAGCATTTGTAGCCCTCCATAGTTCCCGTTATACTTTTTTATACCTATTTCAATAACTTATCTACTCTTTAACCCTTCTTTAAGTCCTAACTCTTTCCCTTTAACTATCCTAACTAAATTAGGAAAATGTAAATAAAATGATAGTAATGAGTATAGTGATACTAAAGCAACTGAGACAATATTATAATCAAAGAAATGCATCCCAATGGGGATAATTATAATTACAAGCATTGTAGCAAGTGACATATAGTCAGAAACTATTAGTACAACAGTAAATACAATAGCTAGTATCAGGCTAGGTATTGGAAATATTGCTAGACACATGCCACCAAAAGTAGCAGTTCCTTTTCCTCCTCTAAATCCTAATAAAAATGGATAAACATGTCCAACAACAACACTTACTCCACCTACAAACCAAATTATCTCATTATTTGGAAAGATAAATCTTAACATCAAGACTGGGATCAATCCTTTTAATATATCAAGGACTCCAACTACTACCCCATATTTCAAACCCATGGTAATAGCTATGTTTGAAGTTCCTGCATTTTTACTATTTACATCTCTAATATCTATTTTATTTACACTTCTTGCGATAATGATTGATGGGTGTATTTGACCAATCAAATAAAAAACAATAATAACAATAATGTAATTCATTATTTAACTCCTCGTATGCTCAATTTATAGTAAATTATTGATATTATTTACAACATTAATTGGTAATTGTTGTTTTAAAGATCTTGTTAATAATATACTGTTTATACGTTTGATGCTATTTAAGTAATTCTCTAATAGTTTTACTTTCTTTTCTCTGCCACCAATTACTTGGTAGATTACATACCAGTCTTCAATAGCCCCTAATGGTATTATATTTTTGTCTATTTTCATCGATGAAGTAATCGCAGTTTGGTCAAGAACATAGTTATAAAGACCATTTTCATGCTCAATAATAAACCCAGCCATTAAGTCAACACTTACTCCCTCTATATTCATCTTCACATACTTTTTAGTATGATAATTTAATTTATCACCAATACTTTTTTCATTTCCAAATTGTTTTAACAATAAAACTACTTTATCGAAGTCTTTTTCATCAATAATTATATCAATATCATTTACTTCCTTAACAATACCATAATGATTTAGGATTATTGATCCTCCTACTACCCATAATATATTATTCTTATTAAGTGTTTTACCTATTTTAGATAAAACACTTTTTAATTTACTGTTCATTTTTCTTCTTAAGATAGTTATATAATGCTACTGGCGAATACCAAACAGCCATTCCTACCATTGAAAGCAGAATACAGAATGTTAAATATAATGGGTAACTAAATGATTCAAATAAACTGAAAGGAGTATCTCCTGGCCAGTTTAAATACATATAATTAGTATCGAAGATTAGATTAACTGGAACAATAAAGAATAATACAATTGCTAGTAACAATAAGAAACTTTTTTTAAATGACTTAAGTGTTGGTACATAGTTATGGACAAACATCATATACATAAAGAAGAATATCATATGTAAAAATAGAAAATCATAATATCTAAATCTATCTGGTCCATATAAGATATCAGGAAATACTACACTCAATACTCCACCAATAGCCCAAAAATATCCTATTTCAAATACTTTCCAGTTTTTAGTGAACATTACAAATATTCCTAAGTACATACTAAAAGCACAGACACCAATAGGCAAGTTTGCTCTAGCTGTCCAGTTTCCATTCGCAATAATCCATATATGAAGTGTAACTTCAAATATAATCCCAAGTGTTCCTAAAGTATATCTTATTTTTTTATCATGTCCTGATTCTCTAATCCAGTCTTTAAGAAAATAGATTACTAAAACACCAATTACTACTAGGACTAACGGTATAAAATGATATATTCCCCATGGAACAAATTCAATACCAATAGTATCTCCAAAAAATGCACTCATAAATATGCCTCCTTTATTTTACTATTTGTCCTAAGGCTTCTTTAAGTAATACATTTGTTTCTTTAGATCCATCCAAGCCTTTAACAGCTCTTATAATATCTTTTTTCTTATATCCTAAAGATTTTAGTGCTTCTTCAACTTCTTTAATATTAGTCGATAAAGCTCTTGTTTCTTCTGTAAAATCAATCTTACCTTTTAAATCTAAAATGATTTGTTGACTAGCCTTTGGCCCGATTCCAGGAAACTTACTCAAAAACTTAGCATCACTATTTTCAATAGCAAAAACAACATCACTAACATTCCCAAATGCTAAAATAGCAACAGCACTTTTTGGTCCAATCCCTTTAACACTCAAAAGCTTTATAAATAAAATCTTTGAGTCAAAAGACCTAAATCCATAAAGATGGATCGCATCTTCACGAACATAATGATGAATAAATACTATTATTTCTTCATCTTTTTTAAAATCATATGGATTTGGCGTAATAACTTCATATCCAACATTATTGACTTCAACTGTAACCTTGTTTGGTAATATTTCGGTAATTATTCCTTTTAAGTAGCTATACATATTATCACACTCCGTAAATATTATATCATAATTCTATTAAGTTGTTATTGATAAATAAGTTCGTAAGACGAACTAAAATAAAAAGTAGACTATTTCTAGTCTACAAATTCAAATTCAAATTCAAATATTCTTACTGTGTCACCGTTCTTTACCCCTTTGTCTCTTAATTCTTTGTCTATTCCTAAACTTCTTAAGATACGTGAGAATCTTTTTATTGATTGATCCGTTTTAAAATCTGTCATCTCAAAGATTTTTTTAAGTCTTTGTCCTCTAACATCGTATATTCCGTCATCACCAAGCTCAATCTCAAATAAAGTTTCATCCTTAGTAAATGTATATAATACAACATCTTCGTAATCAGCATCTTCATATATATCAAAGCTTTTGGTTTTATCTAGTAAGTCAGCCGTTTTATACAGTAACTCTTGTATGTTATCTTTTGTAGCAGCACTTATTGGAATTACAAGAAAGTCTTCCTTAAGTTGCATTTTAAATAGTTCAAGGTTGTCTTGTGCACCTGGTAAATCCATCTTGTTAGCGATGATGATTTGTGGTCTTGCAAGTAGATTATACTTATATGTTTTTAGTTCGTTATTAATAACTGTATAATCTTCAAAAGGATCTCGTCCTTCGCTACCTGACATATCCACAACATGTAAGATTACTCTAGTTCTTTCAATATGTCTTAAAAATTGAAGTCCAAGTCCTTGTCCCATACTAGCACCTTCAATTAGTCCAGGTAAATCAGCCATGACAAAACTACGACCTTTTTCAACCCTAACAACACCTAAATTAGGCACTAAAGTAGTAAAATGATAACTTGCTATTTTTGGTCTTGAATTAGATACTATACTTATTATTGTTGATTTTCCAACACTTGGAAGACCAACAAGTCCAACATCAGCTAGTACTTTTAATTCAACCCTGATGCTTTTATTAACTCCAGGTTCACCCTTTTCAGCGATTTCTGGGGCAGTGTTTCTAGATGTTGTAAATTTAACATTACCACGTCCACCACGTCCACCTAAACAAACAATTACTTGTTGTTTATGTTTTGTTATATCACCAAATACTTTATTCGTTTCTTCATCATAAATAGTAGTCCCTACAGGAACTTTAATGATCTTATCATGACCACCTGCTCCATCCATTTTCTTAGGTTTCCCATTTTCTCCTGGTTCTGCATTAATTTCTTTATTATATCGTAAATCAATTAAAGTAGATAATCCTTCTTGACCTTCAAAGATGATACTACCGCCCTTACCACCGTCGCCTCCGGCAGGTCCGCCCATAGGGACATACTTTTCACGACGAAAAGCAACGAGTCCGTCTCCACCTTTTCCTGATCTTACCTTTAAATTTACTAAATCTACAAACATTGTGATTCCTCCTATAAGGACCTAACCCAATTGTTAACTTCTTTTCTAGTTTTGAATATTAAAACCTTTTTTTTGTCTTTATATGTATTAATTATAGCTTTTAAAACCTTTGCTTTTTTGTCAAAGAATGCAGTATATTGAAGAAATGCTTGATCAATTCCTTCATTACACCCCTCAGCCATGTCTGACCTTGAGCGGTGTTTATATTTTTTTGCTCTTTCATGAATACCTTTCAATGATTGTTGTGTTCCAAAATCTAGAAAGATAATTGTATCTGCTAAATCCAAACGGTATTTGAAATGTAAGTTGTTTGAGTAATTACCATCAATTACCCATTTATCATGTGTTATAAAGAAGTCTTTCATGAAAACATCAAAATCTTCTTTATTGATATGATGCCAATTCTTTTTCCAATAAATTGAATCTAAATGAACTATTTTTAAGTTAAATTTTGCTCCAAGAATTAAGCCTAGTGTAGTTTTTCCAGTACCTGATGGTCCCATTACCATTATCCTATTCATTATATCGAAATAACTTCTGTATCAGGATCTTTCATCTTGTCACTTAAAAATACACCAGTATACATTACATTAACTCCAAGAGATTCAAGTAACTCTGTTGCGCCAACATTATCAGCACAGAATTTACATGCGTATACTTTAACTCCGTTTTTTATCAAGTTTTTTACTTTTTCTTGAATTGATGGTTCTTCAGTTACTTTGTGTTGTGAAACTCCCCATATAAGTAACTCTATATCACTAAACCAAGCATTTATCTTTGAGTTATATACATATGGCACTATAAAACTATGAATATCAATATCATTATCAGATTTCCAAACAACTAATAGTTTTTTCATCATTTATCCTCCAAGATTTTCTCGTATGCAATTCGGTCAATTGTTTCTAGATAATCTAGTTCAATAAAACCATTTTTCTTTAAGAAGTTTCTCATTTTATAGTTTTCTAAATGTGTATCTATTTTTATTGATTCAAAGTTACCATTTATTCCTATTTCAATTGCTTTATTAAGCAATTTACTAGCTACTCCAATGTTTCTGGCATTCGGACTAACAAGCATGCGATGTATTACAATGCTTTTATCCTTTTTCCATGAATTTATTGTTTTATAAGGAGGATCATCTTCAGGAAGAACTGTGATACTACCTAGAACATTGTTTTTTTCCTTATAAACATATAGAGCTTTGAGCTCTATATCTTTCTTAAAATGAGTACGGGCAGGGTAGCCTATACTCCATTGAGGAATATTTGATTTAGCCATATCATCTATCACTTCTATGGTTAAATTATCTAGTTGTTCTAAATCCTCGTAAATACCATAAGTTATCATATTAACACCTCATATATTAATATACTCATTATAGCTTTTTTCAAAAAAAATGGCAAACCACTTTTGTGATTTGCCAAAACAATTATGCAGGGTATACTGAAGCTTGTTTTTTATTTCTACCATATTTTTCAAATTTAACAAATCCATCAAGTTTACTATATAATGTATCGTCTCCGCCGATACCTACATTGTTTCCTGGATGAACTTTTGTTCCTCTTTGACGATAAATGATAGAACCAGCTGTACAGAATTGACCATCTGATAATTTAGCTCCAAGTCTTTTAGATTCAGAATCACGACCATTTTTGGTAGATCCTACACCTTTTTTAGAAGCCATTAGTTTCAACTCATTAAATTCTATTAACATTTGTGTCACCTCCTATTATTTATCTATGAATTTATTTTATTTATAGTTAATTTTGTGTATGATTGTCTATGTCCTTGTTTACGACGATATTTCTTTTTAGCTTTGAATTTAAATACGATAATTTTCTTTTGTCTACCGTGTTTTTCGACTGTTGCGTCTACACTTACACCATCTACATAAGGATTACCAATTATAAGTTCTTCTCCACCAACCATTAATACTTTGTCGAATGTGAAGTTGTCTCCTGCATTTACATCTAATTTTTCAACGTAAATTACTTTTCCTTCAGAAACTCTTATTTGTTTTCCACCTGTTTCGATTACTGCGTACATAAAGCACCTCCTCATTTATTTTAGTTAAGACTCGCCATTAAGGTGCATAATTGCTTAAAACCTTTTCTGTGCGGTATGCCGTTATTCAGCGTAAAAATAATACCGTATTATTTCTTATTTGTCAATAAGTTTTATAAGGCATTACTGATAACCATTACTATTATACATAATGCCCTAGGAATTGCAAACTATTTCACTGTTTTAAGTTATTAATAAGTCATATTATATGATTTTCTATATTATTCCTTTTTCTTTAAAAGAATAATATCTGTCTTTCCCTATTATTAGATGGTCTAACAATTCGATATCCATCATAACACTATTTTTATGAAGTATTTTAGTTATATCAATGTCATTCTTTGAAGGAGTAGGATCTCCACTTGGATGGTTATGACACACTATTATTGAGGCTGCACTGTTTAACACTGCATGTTTAAACAATTCTCTAGGATGAACTAAAGAACTGTTTAAAGAGCCAATAAATAGTGTTTCTTTCTTAATTAGCTCTCCTTTTGTATTTAAATATAGGGCAATGAAGTGTTCTTGGTTCTTCATTTCAAGATCTTCTTTTAAGAATTGGTATATTGATTCTGGCGAATGAAGCTTTTCTGGAGTATTAAATCCTTCTTTTACGACTCTTTTACCAAGTTCAATAGCTGCTTTTAATTCAATGGCTTTGCTTAATCCTATTCCTTTTAGTTTTGTTAAATCTTTGATTGGTGCATTACTTAGTTCTTTTAAATTATCATACTTATATAATAATCTTTTTGATAATTCAATTACACTTACTTCTCTTGAACCTGTTCTTAAGATAATTGCTATTAATTCATGATTACTAATTGATTCAGTTGGATATTTTAGAAATCTTTCCCTAGGTCTCTCTTCATAAGGTATCTCTTTTATCATAAACATATTTTCACCCTCCAGAAATTAAAAATAGTGCCTAAGCACTATTTTATTTTTTTTCTAACTAAACTGATGAAGTATAAACTACCTGTGATTAGTAATATTTCATTGTCTTTCAAATCTTTTAAAGATTCTAAGGCAATGTCTACATTACTCTCAAGGTATTTATCTGGATGACTTGATACGTTATATAAGTTTAGAGCAGTTTCACATCTTGGATAATCAAATTCAGTAAAATGAATTTCGTTAGCAAATGTTTCAAGTATCTGAATAACATCAAAATACTCTTTGTCTGCCATTGATGTGAATAATACTTTGATGTATTTATCTTTATATAAAGTATTCATTGAATCTCTTAAGACATTTGCTCCTCCAACATTATGAGCTCCGTCTAAGATAATCTTGTCAAACTTTTCAAGTCTTCCAGGCCAGCTAGTTTTTAATAGTCCTAACTGTATATTAGTGAGTGAAACATTCGTTTTCTTTATTTTGTTTAACTGTGCAATTATTTCAACAGCAAGACTTGCGTTTACTACTTGATGTGTTCCCATCAATTTAATAGAGAATAATTCATCCTTATATTTAAAGATTGTTGTTTCTCCAAACGATGACTTTGTTATATCATCTTCACTAACAATTGTAAGTTCAGAGTTTTTATTTTTGGTAACAACTCTAAACAAATCAAGTAAGTCAGGATTATTTTCAGTTGTCACTAACGGAATACCTTCTTTAACAATACCTAGTTTTGCGAGAGCAATTTCTTCTAAGGTATTTCCTAAGATGTTCATATGATCATAGTTAATGTTTGTGATAGCCGTGATGATTGGTTTAACGATATTAGTAGCGTCTAGCTTGCCACCAAGTCCAACTTCATACATAACGTAATCACATTTTTTATTCTTGAAATACAATAAAGAAATTAATGTTAAAAGCTCAAAGAAAGAAATTGCATCATCGTATTCTTTTAATACTTCGTGATGCAAACTATTTACTTTGTTTATATAATGTAATAATTCCTCACTTGTAATCTCTTCATTATTATATGTGATACGTTCATTAAAGCTTAAAATGTAGGGGCTTATGAAAGTCCCTACATTGTAGCCTTGTGATAATAAAATATTTTTTAAGTACGATACTGTGGAACCTTTCCCGTTGGTTCCAGCGATATGGATTACTGTTAAATCATTTTCGGGATTACCTAGTATGTCACATGCAAGTTCCATTCTAGATAAATCATATTTATTTCCAAATCTTTTAATTGATTCAATCCAGGTGATTGCATCTTTAATAGTAGTAAACATTACTTTTTAAGTTCTTTTAGTCTTAAAGATGTTGTAGTAATTTGTTCTTTGTAGTTCGCTAGTTTAGTTTGTTCCTCACGCACTTTACTAGCTGGAGCTTTGCTTGTAAATCGTTCATTAGAAAGCATATTTTCACAACGGGTAATCTCAGATTTCAATTTAATAAGTTCACCCTCAAGTCTAGTAATTTCTTGATCTAAATCAACTAGGCTTCCAAGAGGTAAATACATTTCAAGTTCTGGAAGGATTGTTGTGATAGCTTCTGTGTTTAGTTCGATATGCGAACTAATTTCGATATGTTCTGGATTGATAAATTTGTTTAGTATATCCATATTTTGTTCTAGTAATTCTTTTGTTTCATTATTCTTTGTTTGAATTAGAATATCAATTTTTTTACTAGGAGCTACATTGTATTGAGCTCTTATGTTTCTGACATTCTTGATGATTTCTTGAATCAATTCAAAATCTTTGATAGCCTTACTGTTACTGAATTCTTCGATTTCTGTTGGCCACGCCGATATCATAATTGACTCTTCAATATGTGGTAATTTTTGATATATCTCTTCTGTGACAAATGGCATAAACGGGTGAAGTAGTTTCATGATATCAAGTAATGTATACGCCAATATAGATTTCGTTCTTTTTATTGTTACATCATCATCACTATTTAAAGATAATTTACTAATTTCAACATACCATGATGCAAAATCTTCCCAAGCAAATGTGTGAACACTTTTAGCTGCTTCTCCAAATTCAAATTTCTCGTAGTTATAATCCATTTCATTAATTGTTTTATTTAGTTTAGCTAAGATCCATTTATCAGGTAAAGATAATTCTTCTGAATCTATTTCAATATCTTCAATTGTAAATTCACCAAGGTTCATCAAAGTAAATCTAGAAATGTTCCATAGTTTATTGATAAAGTTCCAACTACTTTCCACTTTTTCAATTTCAAAACGAAGATCAGCACCTGGTGCGCTGTTTGTTGTTAGGAAGTAGCGTAATGTGTCAATTCCGTATTTCTCTTTTATCTCTAAAGGGTCGACCCCGTTACCAAGAGATTTACTCATTTTTTTACCTTCAGCATCTCTTATAAGTCCATGAATTAAACATTGTTTAAATGGAGATTCTCCAGTAAATTCTAATGCTTGGAAAATCATTCTAGCAACCCAGAAGAAGATAATATCATATCCTGTGACCATTAAGTCGGTTGGATAATATCTTTTAAAGTCAGCTGTAATATCTGGCCATCCTAGTGTGCTAAACGGCCATAATGCGCTACTAAACCATGTATCTAATACATCAGTATCTTGCGTCCAGCCATCGCCCTTTGGTGCTTCTTTACCAACGTAAGTTTCGTCGCCTTTGTACCAAGCAGGGATTCTATGTCCCCACCATAATTGTCTAGAAATACACCAGTCATATGTCCCATCCATCCAGCGTTTAAAGGTATTTTCAAAACGAGCTGGGACAAACTCTGTAGTACTTAAGTCTGTTGCTTGTTTGCTTAATGTATCCATTTTTACGAACCATTGTTCTGATAATCTTGGTTCGACAATGACTCCAGTTCTTTCACTATGTCCTACATTATGAATAAGCTTTTCAACTTTCGTGCAAAGACCAGCTTCTGTTAGATCTTTAATACTAGCCTTGCGGCATTCAAAGCGGTCCATTCCTTTGTAGATATGCGCTAAGTCGTTCATCGTACCATCTTCTTCCATACAAAGAGGCATCTCTAAATTATGTCTTTTCCCAACTTCAAAGTCATTTGGGTCATGCGCAGGTGTTACTTTCACGCATCCAGTACCAAAGTCCATATCCACGTATTCATCTTCAATAATCGGAATTAAACGGTCAGTTCCTGGAATGTATGCTTTTTTACCTAAATACTCTTTAAATCTTACATCCTTTGGATGAATCATTAAAGCAGTATCTCCATACATTGTTTCAGGACGAGTAGTTGCTATTTCTAAAAACCCAGTTCCATCTTCAAGCATGTATTTAAAGAAGTAAAATGCTCCTTCAATCTCTTTATGTTCAACTTCAATATTACTTAAAGCAGTTTTTGCCTGACAATCCCAGTTAATAATTCTTTTTCCTCTGTATATAAAACCTTTTTCATGAAGTTTAATAAAAACTTCAGTTACAGCCTTGTTTAATCCTTCATCTAATGTAAATCTTTCTTTTGAATAATCAACACTGACACCAAGAGCTTCCCATTGTTCTCTAATATGTCCAGCGTACTCATCCTTCCAATCCCAAGCGACCTTCATGAACTCTTCTCTTCCAAGTTCATATCTAGATGTCCCTTGTGATCTTAACTTTGCATCTATTTTTGCTTGAGTAGCAATACCAGCATGATCCATTCCTGGTAGATATAATGCGTCATATCCTTGCATTCTTTTTCTTCTTATAATCAAATCTTGGATTGTGTTATCCCAAGCATGTCCTAAATGTAATTTACCTGTGACATTTGGTGGAGGAATCACTATCGTATAAGGTTTCTTGCTTAAATCGCCACTTTTAAAGTAGCCACCTTTTAGCCAAAAATCATACTTGTCTTTCTCAATAAGTTCTGGGTTGTATTTCTTTTCTAATTCTTTCATTTTTAGTTCCTCCTTTTACTATAAAAAAAATCCGTCCTAAAATAAGGACGAATTTTAAAATCCGTGGTACCACCTTAGTTCTTAGAATAAATTCTAAGCACTTGAGGACCTTAACGCAGTCAACGTCTATAATTACTGTTAAATTTCGCTATAGCTACTCCTAGGCTACCTTCTAATAAGCTATCTGTTAGTTTACAGCATAATTATTATTTACATAATAATCCACTAACTCTCTTTAAGAATCACTCATTATACTCTTCCTAATCCCTGTATTTACACATATAGTACCATAGGAGTTATTGTTTGTAAAGTGTATTGTCTATTTTGAGAGCGAAAAATCATCTACTGTTTTTTTCTCATTTAAAATTTAGCATTAAAATTTAATTGTTTAATTAAAATCATATTACTAAACCCCATCATTTGGCAAAATACAAATTTTGAATTTAAGTTGCTTGATTCTATATTATTCATTTGTCTTTTCATGTTATTTTCTCCTTTCTAATCTATCTATTTTTCTAATTTTAATTCCTTACAACTCATTGTAACGCAATTTGTAATTATTATGAATTAGTATGCATTATTCATTTATGTTATCACAAATAAGTGAATAATAGATGCTGTATAGACAAGAAATTAATGAAAATGGATATTGTTTATTCATCGTTCATTGTCTTTTTTCTTTCGTGTTTTAGAATCTCTTATCGTAAAGAAAACTTTTGTCAGTTAACATGTTACTAATTCCAACAGTTTTGCTTGTATGTAATTTTTCTAGTAGATTATCTTTAAAACTATTCTTATGTGTTTTTCTTAACATAGTAATCACTCCTTATTCTTTATTGTGTGTAACACATATAACTTCTAAAAAAAATTACTGTGTACTGCACACTTAAATAGTATCATGTTACTGTGTGAAACACAATAGCTTTTTAAAAATAAATTAAAATAATTTTTAAACAGCTATTTTAAGCCGTTAAAAAAGAAAAGTTTTTTCAACTTTTCTTTATTTTGTTCTATTTTTTATAAAACACACTTGGTAGAGGATGTAGGGTTTGAACCTACGGCCCCTTGATTAAGAGTCAAGTGCTCTACCAACTGAGCTAATCCTCCAAATGTGTTTTTTAAAACCTATTTTATTGATGTTTCGTAGTCTTTAACCAATTTATTATACCACTCATTGAAGCCTTCATCAATTGTTTGTAAATTTTTATTTTCAAGAATCCTTTTTATTGCAATTGGAGCTATGTTTTCATACCTAACAAGTGGATTATAGTTAGGGGCTATTTCTTTAATCTTTGAATTATCGAATATTAAGCTCCAATGTTTATCTCCAAGCAATTCTCCTTCTAAAAACGGAGCATTTTTTACGATAAAGTCGGTTGGAATATGAATGATATTTGGTTTGACACCTAAGTTATCGCTTAAGACTTCGCATATTTGTTCCCAGGTGTATAGAGCATTACTTGTGATATGATAATTTTCTCCATAAGTCTTCTTATTTCCTAATACTTTTATGAATGCTTCTGCAAAATCTTTATTATATGTCAATGTCCAAAGTGATGTTCCATCGCCAGGGATGATGATTTTTTGTCCTTTTAATAAGCGGTCAATAATTGTATATGGATCACTCCAACTTTTTATTATTGATACTAGTTTATCATCATTATATGTATGAGATGGTCTAATAATTGTAACATTAAAACTCTTATCGTCAATAGTTTTTAGATATTCTTCACAAAGCCTTTTATTATCAGAATACTCCCAATATTTATTTCCAAGAGGCATATCCTCTGTAATAGGATACGATAATATTGGTTTAAAATATGCTGATGCACTGCTTATAAAGACATATTGTTCAGTATGTCCTTGAAAAAGGCGATAATCTCTTTCAACATGCTCTTTTGTAAATGCAATCCACTCTACTATAACATCAAAATGTTTATCTTTGATTAGTTCCTTTACTTCTTCTTCCTTATTTATGTCACCAATAAGGAATTTAATTCCTTTTGGTAGTCCAGTGTTATTATTTCCTCTATTTAAGAGATATAAATCAAAATCTTCTTTCATCATCAATTCAGATACTGCTGAACTAATCAGCCCTGATCCACCAATAAACAATACTTTCATATAATCTCTCCTATTTTATGAAGCTTTCAATAATTGTAGCCACAGTTTCTCTATTTGTTTTTAAAACTGAAGAATATGGTACAAAGAAATCATCAGCATGAAGATTAAGTTCACCCTTAATTATCTTTTCATGTTTTCCTCGTTGATTTTTTGATATTTTATCTGATTTAGTTCCAACAACTAAACAAGGAATACCATAAGACTTTAAGAAATTATACATTAAAAAATCATCTTCTGAAGGTTTATGTCTAAAATCGACTAGTAATATCACTAATCTTAAATTATCTCTGTTTAATAAGTAGTTTTCTATCATTTCTCCAAATTTCTGTCTATCAGTTTTACTTACTTTTGCATAACCATAGCCAGGAACATCAACAAAATGAAATAATTCATTCACTAAATAAAAGTTTAATGTTTGGGTTTTCCCAGGTTTACCAGATGTATGAGCAACATTCTTTCTATTCAAAAAAGAATTAATAAAACTGCTTTTTCCAACGTTACTTCTACCTGCGATTACTATCTCAGGCAGGTCTCCTAATGGACACTTATCAAGCTCTGTGTGGCTACCATTAAAATCAACACTATGTATAATCATCAAATCACCTTTTTCTCATATTAATAATATAACATATTTTAGTAATTTTTTTTAAGTTATTGAGTCTTTTTCGATAAATTAGTATAATATTCAATAGGGAAGTGATTACATGAATGAATTAATAAATGAAAATATGGCTTTGGACCCTGATGCGGTTTTTGTTCAAGAACAGCTATTAGCTGAAAGAAGGATTCGAATAACAATATTAGGATTATTGTTATCCGCTCTTTTATTTACCTTTGTTTACGGTACAATTCAAGACCCTTTTAAATATACATTTAGTAAAATAGGGAATAGATTTGATAATCGTGCTTTGTTCGTTGTTTGGGCACTTTATGCTGGGATTTCAATTCAAACTTGTATTCTTGCATTATTCAAATTAGAAAACTATAAGTTTAAATTGGCTTATTACGCTATTTTTGCAGCAACTGTATTCTTAGTAACATCTGCAATAACTCCTTCTATCGCAGAAACTTACCCTCTTTGGACATGGATTCATATCATTACTGCTGGACTATATGGTTTATTCTTAACACTAGGATTAATTCCATTTTTGATGAATGTCTCAAGGCAAAATCCTCGATTAAAGCTTGCTATAAAAGTCTGGGCAGGAATAATCTGGGCAGGATCAGTTGGTTGGATGTTTTTACTAGGTAACACTGGAATCTTTGAACTATGGGGATTTGCTAGTGTTATTGTCTTCTTGTTGTATTTGAGTTTAACATTGTTTGAAGAAGCAATTGTAAAAAGAAGTGTAACCCTCTTAAAAGGTGATACAGATCTTAATTTAGGGATAGAAAGAATTTTCTTTAAGAAAAAAGAAAAAAGGATAAAGAGAAAATAATTATATCCAAGAAGGACCATCATAGTATATATAAAACAAGACAATATGCTAGAAATAGGTGATAAAATGAATGCAAATAGATTATCAACATATTCTGAAAAATCAACTGATCATGTAACTTATATAATGACTTCTTCTTTTAGAGTCCTTGATAACCATAGTTTATTTTATGCGATAAACACATATAAAACATGTAATATAATTATTTATAGAAGACTTGAAAATAAAAGGCAAAATGATTATTTTGATGCTTTTGTTTTTAATTTAATAAATACATTAAAACAATTTGGTGATGTATCTATCGTATATACAGTAAAAGATATCAAAATTGATAATGATGTAGTTATAGACAAAGGATACTTAAAAGAAGAAAAAGAAACTGAAGAGTATATCAAACAAATAAGCTCATATCCTATCACTATAATAGAAAGCAATGTATCAGTTCCTGTCACATTTGTATCTCAAAAAGAAGAATATTCCGCTAGAACAATCAGACCAAAGATACATAAAATTTTAAATAATTTTATAGATCCAGTAATGGAAGAATATAAAATATCTTCTTTTGAGAAAAAAGCATTGAAAGATTTAAATGATTTTATAGATAACAAACTTAAAAATTATCATCTGAAAAATCATCCAGAAAACGAATATACATCTAATATCTCAACATATTTAAAATATGGTATAATTTCTCCAATAAGGATATTACTTTTATTAGAAGACAATAGGCTTCAAAACAAGGAAGTTTTCATTGAAGAATTGATTGTTAGAAGAGAATTAGCATTTAATTTTGTATATTATAATGAACAATATTATAACTTCAAATATATTACCTACGAATGGGCTTACCTTACAATGAGTCTCCATCAGTTTGACCCCAAAGAGTATTTATACACTGTAGATGACTATATTAATTTCAGAACTCATGATAAATATTTTAATACTGCGATGAAAGAAATGGTTTATCTAGGTAAAATGCATGGATACATGCGAATGTATTGGTGTAAAAAAATAATTGAGTGGAGCAGCACATTTAAAGAAGCGTACGAAACTAGTATATTCTTAAACAATAAATACTTCTTTGATGGTAATACTCCAAATGGTTATACTGGTGTAGCCTGGTGCTTTGGAAAGCATGATAGAGCTTGGACCGAACGTTTGATATTTGGTAAACTCAGATATATGAATTCAAATGGATTAAAAAGAAAATTTGATATTGAAAAATACGTTGAAAAAATCGAAAAGGAAGTGCGTAAATATGAATCATCCAAAACCTAAAATACTAGTTAGTGCGTGCATGGAATTTAAAGCAGCAAGATATGACGGAACAATGATTAGTGATCAAATAATTAAAGATATGAAAGATGTTGTTGATTTTATTCCAGTTTGCCCTGAAATGGCTATTGGAATGCCAGCGCCAAGAGACGCGGTAAGATTAATCCAACGAAAAGGAGAATCACTCAAACTTGTCTCTTCTATCAAAGGAGTAGATTATACAAAAGACATGTTATCATTTAGTAAAAAATACATCGACAAAACATTTGATAAAGACTTTGATGGATTTATCTTAAAAGCAAAATCACCTACTTGCGGTACTGACAACGTAAAAATATATGCCGATACTGGAAAAAGCATGTCAATAGGTGCTGTCAAAAACGGTATGTTCGCTGAAGAAATAGTCTCAAGATATCCTAAACATCCAATTGAATCTGAAAGAAGGATGTCTAATTTCTCAATAAGAGAGCATTTCTATATAAGAGTATTTACAGCAGCAAGATTTAAAGAGATAAAATATTCACCTATAAAAAATCTTGTTTCGTTCCATTCTACTCACAAATATTTATTTATGACTTTCAATCAAACAATTTTAAGAAAATTAGGTGGAATTGTTGCAAATCATGACCATCATCCATTAGAAAGTGTTTATAATTCTTATGAGGAGGAGTTGTTTGAACTGTTCAAGAATCCAGCATCAAAACAAAAAAGGATTAATGTACTAACACACATCTATGGGTATTTTAAAAATAAATTAACAGATCATGAAAAAGCATATTATTTTGAAACTCAGAATGATTACCTACAAAACCATCTCCCATTTTCAAATCCACTAAGAATATTACAAGGATTTGCGATTAGGTTTAATGAAAAATATTTAATTGATCAAATTATATTTGAAGCATATCCAAAAAAACTTCTAGTTCAGCTAGATAGCGGTAAGAAGATATAGAATAATGTATAAGTGTTATGTATTTGTTTATTTGCACTTTCAAATATATATTCATAAAAAATAGTGAATAGATTCACCTTTCGGGCAAATTAATTTGCCCTTTTTAAGTACTCTATTATATAATTAAATTGGTGATGGTATGAATCCAAGTGTTAGTCTTCCTGTTAGCTTAAATAAAGTATACAGAAATGAACACATCAAGAATACTAATCTCAAAGTAAATAGAGAATCAAATACTATTAAAGATATTTTCCTAGAATATTGGAAAACTTTTCGTCACTTATATAATAATCGCATTG
>Ga0208647_1000072_pt1 | contig 44647 bp, 64 predicted proteins | sample AntAceMetag02UKA_FD_184765 | JGI IMG/M metagenome (GOLD analysis project Ga0208647, IMG submission 184765) | Saline lake microbial communities from Ace Lake, Antarctica - Antarctic Ace Lake Metagenome 02UKA (SPAdes) (version 2) | ecosystem: Environmental > Aquatic > Non-marine Saline and... | reverse complement strand
TTCGACACTGTCCTTATCATCTGAGCCATTCAAGTTGAACGACATAGATGCGACTGCAATAGCCAGAATAACGACTGCGACAATAACCCATCCCATCATTTTGTTTTTTGGTTTATTTCCCATTTTATTTTTCCTCGCAATGTTTAACATCCATCAAATGTTGATTGTTGTTCTTTTGTCCTCTTCGAGAACTGAAGTGAGTTTTCTGGAACTAACGGAGATGACCCATAGTTCTACCAGTTAAACAAGAAAAATAATGACAGACATTCTTTATATATCTTCTTCTAATTCAATACTAAAAAATACTTAGCAACCAAAACTCGTAGTTTTTATTTTTTTGTAACTGAAAAAAATATAAAAATCAGTGTAGTGTATTAAATATTTATGTGTTGTATGTTAAAAAAAGATAATATTTTGTTGTGGTGTTGTTTTTGTTGTGGCTTTCATAGGTTAACTGTATTTATTGTCTTTTTTGTGGCAAGATATATAAAGAAAAGGAACAGTAAATATATTTAATTGCTGAAAACACACACCTCCCCTCCCCCTGAAATGGGAGAGTTTTCCATAATTTCAGTATGAAGGTAATAATAATGGTTGATTATGCAATATTCATAGGAAATGGCGTTACGATAACACACATTGGTGATATTAATAACGTGAGTTCTTTTGCAGAAGCAAAATCAAAACTATTACGTAACCCATCATATAGGAACAAACGATTTTTCCTAATTAATAAAGACAATTTTATTGAGGTAAAGACATAATGTTAAAAGATAGAGAACCAAGCACATCGTATGATTTTTCTGATTCTGTAGCTGATGCGTTATCACCAATGAATATTTTAAAAAGAATTTTCTTATTCATTGTTTTCGGAATCGTATTAGCACTCAAAACACTTGTATCTAATATAGATGTAGTAGGAAGAACAGGAGGAGGATTCTGGGCTTATTTAACTGCAATATCTAGTGCAATGTGGCAAGGAGTTTGGCTTTCACTAGGTTCAATGTGGTCTGTCATAGTACAACCCCAACTTTATTTCTCAACTCATTCTTATGGTTCAATAGGTTTTGCTATATTTAGTATGGCAATGCTTATGTTATTCTTCTTTCAACCAATTTCTCTCTTAATAAACATTATAGATGGGCAAAAAGGAAACGCAACAGGAACACTGTTACGACTATTTGTAACATTTATAGTTGTGATGGTATTAAGCTGTATTATTTTTTATACAGGAGCTGGTGACACAATTACGAGTTCACTTCCAGCTATTAATGACACTGTAATAAACGTGACGACCAACGTTACGCAAAACATAACTGGAGGTTCAATAGTTAATCTATTGTGAGGTATATAAAATGATGAAAAAAATAATGATGATATTTATTGCTATGTTAATGGTGGTTGTCACTATAACTGGTGCGATGGCTATGGAACAAAGCGTAGAAGGAGATGTCATAGATGTACCTTCTGTAGAATTCACCGTTGGTGATATGGAACAACAGTCTTTTTGGGGTAAACTCTTCGGACAACCATTTGTTTTTGTAGAAACTAAAAGTGCAGATGTAAATTCTGATTCTAATTTCAAAGTAATATCAACAACTGGTGCTTTTGGATTAATTACTGATGGAAAATATTCATCTGGTGATGGTGCAAGTGCTGGTGCAAGATGTACTTCTGGACAATACGTAAGAGTTTTTGAATACGCAAAAAATTCAGCTGGTTCTTTTGCATTTAAACAAGATTTATTCGCTAACATTTACAAAAAAACAAGTTCAAGCGACAACATCGCTTTCAGTAAATACCATTTAGCATCATTCGATGGATATTATGGTTACTCTTGTATTGAGAGAAATGCTGGAACAGACACATTACATTTTGAATACTATTGTAGAGATGGGAAAATTATTTCTCAAGATGATTCAGCTGGAAACTTCCAGTGTGCATCAAACACTTGTGAAAAATCACAACACACATCAACTCAAGTAATAAGCAAATCAGCTATCACAAGAGTTCTTTGTGGAGATGCTCCAGTAAGTAATGACCCAGCAGTGGAAATTGTTGAAGCAAGAGTTAAATATGCTCCTTACGAAGTTGGTGATAAAGTAACTATTGTTGGTGTTGCGAAACTAAATAAAGATGTTTCAGCTGGTGTAATTGAATCTTCATTAACTTATGATGAGTATGTAAACATTCAACCACTATCTATTGTAACTAAATCCTCAACAAATGACGGTGCTTGTGGTGATGATATTACTACAGGAGTTAAGTTTTCTGGTAAAAAAGGAGACACTGTAACATTCACATTAAAAATGACTGCAAAAGAAGAAGGTAAATTCGTTACAACTGTTCTTGGTGCAGAAGGATGTGGAGCTAGTACTCCTATGTCAACTAAAAAAGTTTCTTTCACAATAGAAAACGAAGATGCTGGTACAGATACTGATACAGACACAGATACAGATACTGGTTCAGACGATGGACTTTGTGAAGATGGAACATACGACTGTTATTTCGATACAGACACAGATGTTGATACAGACACAGACGTAATTGACCCAAAAACAAACGATGATATTACAGACCTTGATACATTCAACCCAGATGCTAATGGTGGAAATGATGTTGTTAAAACAGGCAATGTTTCTACAGTGCAAAAATGGTTTGACTTTGAAAATAATCCAACAACTGCATACGGACTAGTAGCAATGATAGTAATTATCTTGGCTCTTTTCGGATGGTTACTGTTAGGAAATAAGAAATAGGTGAAACAAGATGACTAAGAAAAAAACGAAAACAACCACGATTTTAGGATTCGGACTACTTGCTGTTCTTTTGTTAGTCGTTGGCTTTTACTCACAAACATTTTCAGCAATAGATTTACAACGAGACACAGTTTACATTCCAGTGTTCACAAACACAGAATGTGGTGTTGTAGTTCCAGACCATGAAGTTGCATACGATTATGCAGATAAACAAGACAACAACGGATGGGCTAGTTTCTATTGTAGTTACAAAGACCATGACGTTTACACAAACAGATGTGTAATGGAACTTGAAGCATCAGATGGAGCTTTCTTAGGAAGTTACATTACTGAAATTTACAAATGTCCAGTTGGAACAGCATGGGAAGACAGAAAAGACGACTGTGTTGATATAAGAGTAGGTGGAAGTATTTCTTACGACCCAGACCAATTCTTACTTCTTAAAGCAAAAGAAGGACTTGGATTCGGAACTGTTGATGAAGGAGATATTACAATTACTGTGGTATCAAATTGGTATGGTTTGAAAAGTATTGATTCAAATAACTTTTTATCAAAGGAATATACTTGTGACATTTCAAGATTACAAGAAGCTGGATTTACTTTACTTAAAGAAGAACGAGATGCAGTAGCACCAGAAGGAACACTTGCTTTCAACGGTGTAATAAACTATATTTCAGCACAACGACCTTCAGTTAGTAAAAATATTATACAATACGAAGGAAATATTGTTTGGACTATTGGGAATGGGGAAGTATGCCCTGTTAAACAAGACATTAACGGAATACGATTCGTAGATGTAAGTGACTGTTCAACTGCAACAGAAATAATTTGTAATCCAGCACTGCCTTTCTGTAGTGATGATGGTACAGAAGTAATAAACATTGATACAACTGGTGGAACAGCTGGTGGAAAATCATGTAGTGAAATATATGGTTCATTCGTTAACACTTATGTTCCAACAGCAAACGACCCAACAGTGGTTTGCCAATATGAATGTGCAGACGGTAACTTAAAACCAGACAGTTGTAAAAAGATTCCATCTTGTTCAGAAGGAACTCTAAATGATGAGTATGTATGCGTAACTGCAAACGTACCACAAGGTGATGACGATTCATCTCCATTAGACCCTACACTAGTCTTTATTGTACTAGGATTTATTGTAGTTGTATTAGTAATGGTTGCTGTAAAAGTTAAAAAAGATGGCAACGGAAAGAGTGGTTTTTAAGATGGTAAAGAAAAACAAAAAAAATAATTGGTTCACTAGCACACTTGTTGTGTTGGTGTTAGTATTTTTAGCATTTGTAAGTATAGGAATTATGCGTTACGGATGGGAAAAAGTACTTGACGAATCCATTTACTATGTAATTGGTGCAACATTCACAGGAATAGTTGTGTATGTAGTTGGAACAGTATTCAAAAGAAAGAAATGGAGCATAAGGTAATTAAAATGGAACTGAAGATGTATAAAATTTACAAACTTGTCGGTGCTAAATTTGTCCACATAGGCAACGTTAGAGCCAAAGATTCAACACAAGCTAAAAGAGTTTATACAAAACAAGCTGGATTACCAGCATCAAGTTCTATAGGTTATAGAGCTAGAATGTTTCAAGTAGAAAAACATTTGATTCCAAACAAAACTTACAAGGCGAAAGTCAAGTATGCTGGGAAAGTTACAAAGACCATGAATTTAACTGGCAAACAAATCATGGACAGACGAAAAATTAACAGTAAGAACAAATACGAACCTTACATACAAATTACGGTGGTTGAATAAACATGGTTGTACTAATAACAGAACTAAAAGGGAACGACATTAAGAAACTTCTTAATGCGATTCGTGTTACGAAACGGTATCACAACAGAAATAATTCTGGTGGTAACTTCGCAATTATGATTAGATTACAAAACGGTAAAAATTATGATTTAGAAGGAGTTCACGACACTAAAGATGTTGTTAGAAGATTACGTTTAGCACCAATGTATGGTAACGACATACATGACATCAACAAATTAGTAATTACAGATGAAAATTATTCAAGCATCAATTTCGCAATACTTGGAAAACAATTACAAGGACTTTTAGGAGTTGCACAAGCACCGATTAAAAGAGCTGTAAGCGACAGAAACAAAGGAGCTACTGTTACTATCATTAATGGAATATCTTTCGTAGATTATACCACAAATAGCCACAGACCAACAGACTTTGAAGAAGTACGAGTAAGAGCAAAACAAATTGTGAAAGACCGTTCAGAAAAATTAAAAAATTCTGGATTCAAAAGAGTAGAACTTGATTCGATAGGTGGCTATAGTCATCGAAGAATAAGCAGTGGCAGATTTATACCACTTACGACAATGCACAATTTAAGAATAATGAAGAGGTAAATGAAAAATGGGTATATTTCCAACGATAGGACAATTATTGCTTCCTAATTTCACAATATGGACACTTATTGGTGTTATAGTACTTGCGTTAGGAATACTAGGTTTCGTTTACTTATCAAAAGCACTCATGCTTTTACAAAAGTTCGGCATTGCAAGTCCAACAAAACTATTTACTGGTATGATACTTGTCGGTGTGTTCCTTATATGGGGAATGTCAATGATTCAAGATTTCATATCATCGCAAGGTGGAGCATTAATCTTCTTCGGAAGTTTAGTTGTCATCGTGTTAGGGTTTGTCTTTTTCTGGCAACCAAAATCAAAGAAAGGAACTTCCTCTAGGGTAAAGTTCTAAATATGAGGTAAAAAACATGGGATTCGGAGAAAACTTAACGAAATGGCAAAATTATATGCACTATCTATTTTTAACAATAGCATTAGTGGTAATATTTCACATAATGGGAGTACATACTTTCCATACAGCGTTGTTCCTACCGAACCTACACTTTGTATATTTATTCCTTGCACTATTTGTAATTGATACAATAGTCCATGCAATATTTTATTTCGCACCAAAACCAATTCAATGGAGAGACTAATATGGCACTCAAAAAAATAGTAATCGGAGCAAGAGTTATGATAGCCGACAATGAGAACAAAGTAATGTTCACAAAAGGCGACTGGGATAAAGCAAAAGTCCGATACGAAAAAGAACTTGCAAAGAAATTCATACAAGAAAGTAGGTCTCAACCATGAAAAAATACAAAAAGAAAGGGATTCCAGTACTAATTGCAATAGGAGTACTTGCAATGGTGACATTTTACTTTTTGTTCGGTGGATTAATGCTAGTAAGATATTTACTTGGTTCATTAATGTTCGCAACAGTAACACTTGCACTTATCAAAACCCTAAATAACACTTGGGGAAAGAAGAGGATATTCAAATGAGTAAAAAAAGTGAGCAAACTAAAAACAGGATATTGGTTTCCTTCATAATAGTTTTCTTAGTTTCACTAGGAATCTATTTTTTATTAAGAGGAACATACGACTGGATTCCATTAATCATACCAGAATTTTTAGGGGTTTCACTTTTAGCAATACTAATTACGTATTCCATGAAGAGAAGCACAAGCTTCAAAAATTATCTAGTGACTTTACTTGTCGTATTGACAGTTGGAGTTGTTGGATTTATTTATGGGCGTACAGAAAATATACGAGTACTTATTGATATAAGTCCAGAATTACTTGGTTCAACAGGATTAGGTCTGGTGTTTTCAATAATATTCAAAAAGAAGGTATTCCAATGAAGATAAAAATGAATAGGACACTAAAATTAAGACTAGGGAAGAAAGTACAGAATAACGCTTTCATGTTATCATTATCAATAGGTTCACTTATTGGGTTTATCATAAACACATATCTGTGGTTCTCTGTAGGTGTAACAACATTCCAATGGTTAAGTGTAGTATTAGGTCTTGGATTACTCTTTGAAGGAAAAATACAATACTTATTCGATAGAAACAAAAACACAAGAGTGACTGTTCCTAAAATAATCACCTTATCTATCGGTGCAATAGTTTTAGTTGGTGGATTATTAACAATTCCATTATTTCAACCATTGTTAACTGATAAAATAATTGGTGCAATAGGAATATTTAACATCATCGCTGTAGCTGTAATAAGTGCAGAAATATTTTTAATAGATTAAACGTGAATAGAAATGAACGAAGACAAAACCAAAACTAACAACGAAAATCGTGTTGACGAACCAGACTGTAAAATTATTGATGGTGCGATTTACGATATTGATTAGTAGGTGAATTAGAAAATGACGAACATAATTTGGATATTATTAATTTTAGCTATATTCATAGCTTGGGCTGAAGCGATGTATTATTTCGCTGGTAAAGATAGAGCTATTCCTTTCGGAATCATCATGGGGTTAGGAACAATTAGTATGTTAATTCCAATTATGATAGGATTATTCGCATCATCATCAGTTGCTTTAATACTAGTAAGTGCAGTATTGTTATTCTTCATATTATTTTGGGGAGCAACACTATATGAACAAGCTGGTAACAATGAACGAAGTTGGTATTACTTAACACTCATCATCCCTTTGTTGGCTGTTGTGTACCAAATAGTGAACAAAAACTAAACGAGGTATATGAAAAAATGGTAGGAAGTTTAAAATATAAAGGAGCAGACCCAAACCACAAAGGTAGAGGAGCTGGTTGGTATTGGCATAGAGGAAACGGTGAACATTCTAAGTACACTGGAAGAGTAGATTCTAAAGTCAAAGCAAAAGTACTACGGATTCGAGACCCTAAAGCGAGGAGCAAAGCTCAGATTCTGAACCCACACACGCATGATTACAAAGCGACAAAAGGGAACAGAACGATTAAGAAATCGTACAAAGGCAACAGGATTCCAAAGACACCAAAGGGCAACTATTAATTTAGTTCCCAATTTTTTATTTTAGGTATGAAAAAAATGTGTAAACTAGCTTTCGCAAAAACTGTAGATGGAACTGCCTACACCAAATGTATTGAAATGATTAGTCATCAAGAGCATATTGTGGCTGGACATTCGACAGGCATCGCTTGGATAGATAGCAATGGAACACATTTAAGAAAATCAGTTGGTAAAGTAATCAACTTCAAAGCAAAATATCCTAGAGATGCAAAGACTAACATAGCATTAGGACACTCCAGATACGCAACGTGTGGTGCTATAACTGAATCAAATCAACATCCTATATCAATTATGTACAAAGGAAAAAGAATCGGCTACGGCATACACAATGGCGTTTGGTCGCACTACAAAGACTTTGAATATATGCGAAACCGTAACTTATCAAACGTCACAGATAGTGCATTACTATTCACAATTTATTCCGATGCGTTAGAAAAATATGGAGATTCACCTTCAAACAGACGTAAAGCATTAGGCACTATGAGAACAATAGTAAAAGGTGAAAATAATAACAACTTCATACTTATGTTTGACGATGGACAAACGATATTCTCTGGAAATGTATTAACATACAAAGAAGGAAAGACACTTGGAATAATGACATTCGGACTTCCAAACAAAACAGACTTTAGCCACATCTATGAAGTAAGAGGGCAAAGAGTATTAAGATTTTCATTCCAACACTTCAATAACTATGTTTTAGTGCCAAAACCACCAAAACAAACTCCTGTTCTCAACACCCCTAAACCAAACCCCACCACACAAACACACCTAAACACTTACCATCGGTTTTTTGATGGTAAGGCGTTTTTTTTAACTGGAGGAGTTTATACAAATCAACAATTCGCACAAAACAAAGGAGAGTTTTTGAAGAAAAACAACAACATCCAGTATCGAACAGTGAAGAACGAACAAAACAAATGGCAATTATACGTTAGAGGTAAAATAAGATGAGCTGGGTAATACTAATTAGAACAACTGCTAATCATTACGAGTTTTGGAGTGCTGAAAAGAACGCACAAGAAATTCCAACTGGTAGAATCATGTATGGTCGTATAGGAACTAATGGTAGAGAACATATTTATGGTGGCGAAGCTACTATAAGTGGAAAGATTCGAGAGAAAATGAACTCTGGATATGTTAGACTAACGACAACTTCACAAAATGCTTCACCAACAAGAACTCAAATAGATTCTTTCTTTGGTGAAAATGATGATGAACGACATGAGAGAATAGATAATGAAGAACCAACTCCAGCTCCAACTCCAACACCATCTCCAGTTCAAAGAGTATCTGAAAGAATGAACGCTTCAAGAACTAGAATTGCTAACGCATACGAAACAACAAAAACTGGAAACATAAAAGGATATTCTTATGATAGACCAGTCTTACAGTCAACAGACGATTTTACTTTAACACATACTTTCGCAAGAGACTTAGCATCAAACAGAGCAAGGTTAACACATTTCATGGAATACTTCAAAGGAATACCTTTAGAGTTTAGAAATGGAATTAGAGAATACGGAAGCAGTGATGAAAGTGGAACAATAAGAGATATGAGTGGAGAAACATTCGTTGTTTTCTATAAAGGAACAACACTTGTTGGTACATTCAGTATTAATTCACGACAAGGTTCAAGTAATGTTTTCTATGTTAAATCTCAACAAAGAAACAAAAAAGAAATTGTGCGACAAATGTTATTATTTATGTCAACAATGGTTTCATCAAGTACAATATCCATAATGAAAACACCTTCAGTTGTTGAAGATGAGTTTAAAGCAATTACTGGCTCTAAAACAATAAGAAATGTATCACCATCAACACTAAACAGAACATTATCAACAAACAATTCACAAAATAATTTTAAGAGAGTGGTTAACAAATGGTAGTTAAATCTGGATTCGGAATCGAACATGAAACACACTTTGTAAAAGTGGAAGGTAACGGTAGATTTGAAACTTCAGACGGTGGAATATCCAGAGGAGAAAAATACGACATCAAAAAAGATTACGATTCAACAGTTCACACAAACTTAGAACTAGTCTCAACAAACCCACAGAAAAAACCACACGTAATTGTTAAAGACTTAATACGAAGAGAGAAAGAAGGAAGAGGAAATGTATCACCATTCGGTTCTGTTCTTGGTACGAACCAGTCAAACGCTGGAAGTTATCACTTAAATATGACTATGCCATACGATACAGCTGTAGTTAAAGATAAAGCTTCATTAGAAAAATATCACGCTAAAACATTACAAGGGATGCACAATTTAAGATGGCTAGAACCTTTGATGATGGGAATGATAGGTGGCTCTTCAGAAAAAGCTATAGGAAATCCAGACCAACCAGAAGGAAGCATACGACAATACAAAGATTCGTTTGCAAACGTTGGGGGAACTCACTTAGATAAAGATTCAACATTAAAAGGTAGTAAAATAAAAGATGTTTTCGGCATGGCACTAAGAACAAGAGAAGGACATTCTCAAGCACATGGAAAATATGATAATGCAAATCCTAATCTTAAATTAAATAAGAACTTAACAGATGAAGCAAGAGAGTATAACCGTTCAAGAAGTATTGGTGACTGGGTAATTAAAGGATATACACCACAAAATATTGATGGAAATAATCCTAAAACTGTAGAGTTTAGATTTCCAGATAGTTTTTCTTCAGCTGGAGCACTGGGCTTAATTAATTTTTGTACTTTCGCTATGGAAAACGGAGAACACACTGCAATGAGCAAAGATGGGCGTGATGAAAAAGTCTGGACAGATGCTCTTCGTAAAGTAATGGAAGAAGGATGGAACGCACAAATTGATAAAAAGTATTTTGAGAAGATGGCTCAAGACATGAAACTAGATATTGATTTACCAAAAGGCGACACTATTCGTACAGATATTGGTTTTGAACTGATGAACGATGCACTTCACAAGAAAAACAAAGACGGTTTCTGGGTTAAGAACTATCTTAAAGATAATAAAAAACCAGCACTTCACAATTTTAACAGAGATAACTGGCAATACAATTATAAAGTTATGATGAACAAAGATTCCATGCTAGAATCAAAGACAATTAAGTTTTTGAAAGCACTAGGCAAAGTAGATACTACTCGGTCTAATGGATGGATGAACATTGATATTAAAGATAAAAAAATAGTTATTCGTGACTTAATAACAAACGAAATAGGTTTAAATTACAGTGTTGAAGATTACAAAGATATACTGTTCTTACTTGAAAGTCAAGGAGTTTTGAGAATAAAAACAAAACCTAACGGAGAACCAGACAAATTAAAGCTAATCAAATCCTTAGATTCTGATTCGGACATTGCAAAGATAATAAAAACTATGAAAGAAAATAAAGATTTTTTCACAGACAAACATGGTTTAGATGATTCACTTCCAGAAGTGCATGAACCAGTCGTTGCAAGAACCACCAGACCAGAAACAACAAGACCTTTTGCACCAACTGGAACAATAGTTCGTGGAGAAAACGCACCAACAGGAAGACATTACGAAGTTTCTTACGCTACAGTTATAGACCCAACACTTTCAGATTTAGTAACTACTATGGAAGACATTCTTGTAGAGAGTGAATTTGAAACACCATCTGGAAGCCAAATAACGTGGAAAATCAAAATAGCAAACGAATTAAAAGTCGATGGAAGAGAAGCAAATTCTGTGTGGGTTTCAAGTGGAAGAGACACTGTTTATTTAATTCTTAAAAAAACTGCGTTATCAATAGATGTATCTACAATGAATGGAGAAGAACGTGCTTTATTGAAATGGGTAACTCATGTAGTTAATGCTAAAAACGGAATCACTGGGCAAGACGAAAACCCAACTAACAGTACAACTGGAATGTTTGAAAATAATCTTAAAGCATCCATCAATGCAATGTTTAACAAAATACGCCAAAGAAATACTCGTTCTCAAAGAGGAACAGTTATTGAGTTAAGTAATGCTGGAATAAAAACATTGCAAGATAAAGGAGTTAGAATCGTAAGTGTTCCTACATCTCAAGGAAGAGAATATTATTTATTCAACAAATCTGTTTATGCTCAAGCGAGAAGACAGTACGGAGAAAACATTAGATTTATTAAGTCGATACCATACTATAAGAAGTATAAGGTAGAACTTAAAGGAAATCAACTCATCTTATACAAAGGTGACAAAATACAACAGAGGTTGATGTTATAATGGCAAAAGAAATTGATAGAAGGATAAGTGAAATCCAAGATAGACAGTTGAATGTTGCATTTCGTTATAATTGGAGAGTTGTTTGGAAATTCTTCAAGGATGGAGTTGAAATTGAGAATAACTCAAAAGATTTCACAAATGGAACAAAAGCAGATGAGTTTGTAACTCTATTGCGAAAAAAAGCAACGAATCAAAATCTCGGAGTTTTGGTTGAGAAAGTAAGCATCAAACAAAACAAACGAAAAAGATATACAAAAGGATTCAGACGACAATGGTAAGACCTACAGGAGCACACATTCGAGGAAACAGAATATCTGGTGACACCACTAGATTAAACGAGAAAGCAGTTAAAGTTCTCGCTACAGTTAAGTTTGCTCCTGCAAGTATTTCCAGAGAAGAGATAATGCAAAAAACATCTCTACTCACAACTGATGTTGAACGTCAAGTTAAATTGTTATTACACTATCAACTGATAACAAACAATGCAATGTTCCCCCAATTCCCAACTAGAGGATGGAAAGTTTATACTGGGAGAAATAAACACACTCAAGTAATGAACATATTACGTCAACATGGATATAGAGACCCTAACTCAGAAGCAACCAGACAAGCTTTAAGAGGTTATTTTCCAACAGGACTAGCACTCGAAGGAAGAGGAAGACAACCAACTAGAGGAAGAAGCTATCCACCTACAGTACCGATTAATGAAGATTTAGAATACAAACAAGACACTATTGATGTAATGGATAAATGGAAAAAAGAAATAAAACCATTTAGACCAAAAGAATACTCAACTGAAGCAGTAAAAGAAAAAAGAAAAAAGTTTCAGTGGTTAACAGATAAACTAGCAGATATTTATGGAATCAGAAAACCACGAATCGTTGTTGGTTCAGTTACAGAAACATCATGGAACAAAGCTGGAGCAAGTGGGTCAAGTAATTATCGACCAATGAGCCACACCATAACAATAAATGGAAAATTCAGTGTAGTAACTATATTACATGAGTTTTCTCATGCTAGAGGTTTTGATGAGACTGATGCCACTTTATGGTCTGTTAATATTTTTAAGAGAACATTTCCTGTAAGTTTTTCAAAAACAGCATCGGAAGGACATACTTTAGTTCAACAACATCAAGAAACGAGGTTTGTTTTATGATGGAACAGTTTAAATCAATACAAGGATATGAAGGATTATACGAAATAAGTAATCATGGAAATGTTAGAAGTATTGGTAGAACTAGTATTAAAGGTATAAGTACGTATATTAAACCTAAAAATATAAAATTTAGAACTAATGGAAGATATACAACAGTATCTTTATCTCAATATGGAAATATAAAAGATGTTTATGTTCATAGATTAGTTGCGATTCATTTCATACCAAACACAAATAAAAAACATTTTGTAAATCATAAAAATGGAAATAAAAAAAATAATTTGGTTAATAATCTTGAATGGTGTACTAATTGCGAGAATATGCAACACGCATTTCAAAATAGACTAGCAGTTCCACACAATAGTAAATTAAATGAAATTCAAGTTAAACAAATAATTTTTTTATTAGATAAAAGCGAACTAACAGTTAACGAAATAGCTTCACAATTTGAAGTTAATAAATCAGTTATTGGAAAAATTTATAGAACTGAAACGTGGAAACATATAAAAAGACCACAAACAAAAGAATATAATAAAAGAAGAAGAAAATTCAACCTATAAAATGAAAAAACTAAAAATATCGCACCAAAGATTTATGCTGAGTTTAATAGTTATACTTCTAACAGCAGTCTTATTTATGGCAACACTTCTGTTTCTTGATATTGATGCACGTTCTGTTTACGATTTAGTTGAAACAAACGACATTAGTTACATTAACGTTTCCACAGTTTATTTACAAGCAGACCATGTTGATATATGGAATGACCGATACGAAAGTGAAAGTACTGAATTTATTTATTGTTTGTATGGTGAAAACTTTGAAGATGGTTTTTTAGTTGACGAAATTAAAACCACAGAAGTTATAAACAAGGATGAAGATAGTATATCCTATAAGCGATGCGAAAGAAACAAACGATACTTAGGGAACATCCATTCACACCCACAACCAGAAGAAAGATACTTGAGAGCAACTTGTGATTTATCAAAACAAGACCTATTCACATTCGGAAGCGAACAACAAGTAATTACAGGAATTATTTGTGGCAACAACAAAATAGCTTTGTATGGAGTTGGAAATTTTGAAAACTCATACACAATTAAAATCATGGAGGATTTAACACAATGAAAAAACTTTTATCGTTATTATTACTCGTTGGAATACTTGTATCTACCAGTGCAATGGCACAGCCAATAAATTTATTGGGAGATAGTACAACTATGACAACTGAGGTGACAGAAAATATGCTAGACGAACCAACATTAAACGAATTAAACAACAATGTTTTTATACAAACGCTAATCAAAGGATATTCAAAAATAGGTATCAAAGTAGAGAGTGCGTATTATCTAGCCAATATTGATAACGATAAATTAATTGCAATAGAACCATCATACTCACAAGAAAAGTTTGACTATGTTATAGCTACAGACTTTTCAGAAATGATTTACATTTTCGCTAATTATGAGAAAATGAGCACTGTAGAATTAATGCGAACACTAGTTATGAATAAAGATGTTCCAGTTGATGTTGTAATGGACTTAGCTGGAGTGTTCATGCGAGGGGAATTATAATGACATATAAGAAAAAGAAAAGTAAAAAGAATCTTACAATAGGTATTGGTATTTTCTTACTTGTGGCTTTATTCATATTTGGTTCACAAACCTTTACTCTTGACGACTTACAAGGAAGTGGTCTATCTGGAGCAACGGTTTTCTCAATAGATACAGTGCAAACTAGTGGTAACGCTGATGATACAGAATGGGTAATCTCTTTATCCATGAACGGTGGAGCTGAAAAGGTAACAGGAAGAATCACACCAGAAGAAGTAAGTCGATTTAATTTACGTTCTATCCCTCAAGAACCGTTTGTAATTGATTTCCAACTATCTGATGTACAATGTAATTATGATGCACAAGCAACAAACATGGTTGTAGGTGAACTTTATAATGCACAAATAGACGAACAATGTTTAGGAATGGTTTGTCCATACGATTATATTAATGTTGATGATGTTATTAAAAAATGTGTAGCTGAAGGTGGCGAAGACTGTGAAAACATGGTTGAGTTATCGGCTCTTGGTTTCGGAACACACACTGAATGGTGTAGTTGGATGCCAGAAGAAAGCAATATTGCAGACCCTCTCGAATGTCAAAACATAGTAAGCTCTAATTCTGTTAAGTGTAGAACTCATCCATCATATCCAGAAGGATGTGGAGTTTGTAAAGGAGATGCTTGTTTAGATTATTTTAACCAAAACAATTTTCAACCAGCAAGTTGGTGGCTTAATTACGGTGGAGACTTATGTTGTTTCAATGTAGGAAACTCAAATGGAATAGCTACTGATAATGGAGACTGGAATGTTCAAAGCATGGGAATTGTTCCTTCTTATCAAGTTCAAGAGATTCAAACAACACCAATGACTTCTTATAACGGAAAAGTTACAGTTACTTTCGATGACGGTACTGTTTACGAAGCACTTATTGACGAAAAAACAAACGTTGCATCACTTGGTGAGCTAGGTAGCGTTAAATGGGTCGGTAATCTCGTAGGAACACAGTTCTGTCCACAACCATCTATTAACACTGGTTTACTAAAAGACCTCTCTACAGGAGAGTATAAGTCTGTGAGTGCTGGTGCTGGAAGTAACTATCAGTCTTACTTAGATACTCTGAACGAATTAACTCGAACAGATGCAGACCATTATACATTTACACTGGTAAGCCCAACTTCAATTAAAGCAATAGACCCAGCTGTAGGTGGCGATGTAATATTCACAAGTTACACAAAACTAAACTCATTATACAATGATTTAGCAAGAGAACAAAAAACAAGCGACTGTGCATATAACACATTGACAAACAGATACGAATGTCAAACAGATAATCCAGTTGTTCTACCTTTATTAAAATTAACAATTAAAAGTAGCGAAGTAGGAATAATTGTACCAGATGGAAAACCAGAAATCTTAGGAATCTCAACCAAACTAGGAAGAGAAACACAAGCAAACTACACTGAAAAAATACAATTAAACCCTTCACAACTAACAAAACTATATGTTGGAATCAAAAATGTTGGTTCAGAAGATGATAGTTTCGATGTAAGTATCGACTGTCCATTCCCATTATCACAACAGAGTGATAGACTGTCCATATTAAGTGGAAAGATAGGAACATCTGAACTAGTAGTTTCTGGTGACGGACTTATACAAAACTGTAAAGTAAGAGCAAACAGTGTAAGTTTCCCAGAAAACAGAGATGAAGAATTAATTGACGTTGTAATAAACCCTACTTGCGACCAATACGGAGTAAGTAAAACAGATATGATTTTCACACAATACGGATGTTTTGCACAAGTTCAATACCCAACTACACCATGTAACAACGATGAGTTCTGGCTTGATAGTCTAAGAAAGTGCATTTCTTTCGATGACATATCAACAGGCGAAGAACGACTTGAAATACTGGAACAAGTTGCAAACGAAGACTGTGGAAGACAATGTAATGGTAATCAAGAATGTACACTCGCTTGTATTGATAACGGAAATGTAAAACCAGTTTGTACAGGCATCGGACAAATGATGACTTTGAACGATTATTTATGCGACTTCGATAAACAACCGAACCTAATGTTACCAAGCACACTACAAAATAAAGTATGGGTGGATGCACCAGTATGTAATTATGTATGTGAATGGGGATATGAAGGAAAAGACTGTACTGAAGTAACAAGAGACGTTCAATTCTCTTATGACACAAGACCACCAACATCAACATTAAACAAAGGAACAGCTAAATGCGAGACTTGTTTTGACGGAATCAAAAATCAAGATGAAGGAGAAGTTGACTGTGGTGGAATTTGCGAAGAAAAATACGGAAGAGATATGCAATGTGGAAAACTACGTGCTCCAGACCATTGTTATAATCACTTAGTAGATGGAGATGAAGAAGATAGAGATTGTGGTGGAAGTTGCGACTTTAGTTGTGATGACGTTTGGAAACCATCAGATTCATCGACAATACCGAAACCTATTAATACTGGTATATTTATTATACTAGGTATAGGTGCAATAATTATACTAACTTTACTTGTTCTGAAGAAAAAACAAGGAAAAGGTAAGAGGAAATAGGGGTTCGCAAGATGAAAAATAAAAATTCAATAATAATAATTATGATGTTGTTGCTTGTTTGTATGAGTAGTCTAGCGAGTGCTGTTACTTTAAGTAATGATGGTGGTGGAAGTTGGCTTAATTACAAAGATGTAAATGTAGGTTATAAGTCAAGTACTTACACTCCAGATGCAAATACTGTGTTATATTATCCTTTCAGTGATTCAAACACATTAGAAAGTACATACACTCCTGTTATTGATGATGCGAACAGTAATGATGGAACAGTTAATGGTGCAGTTAGCACATCTAGTGTCATAGGTAACGGAATGTTTTTTGATGGCGTTAATGATTATATTGATGCTGGGAATGTATGGAATGTTGATGCTAATAGCAAATCGTTAAAAGCATGGATATACGTTGAAGATACAGCAACTCAACAAAAAATATTTGCTGAAAACATCGGCACTAATCCTTCAATTAATTTTAAAGTACAAGATAACGATATTTCTTTCACATATAATGATGAAACAGATGCTTACCTTTCTGCAACTACAGATGATTCTTTAACTATTGGGTGGCACTATGTTGTTGCTGTTTATGAAGGAGGAGTTGGAGCTTATGTATATGTTGACGGTGTATTAGTTGCAAGTGATACAGTAGGAGTTTCTGTTTCATACTCTCCAAATACAGGAACGAGTTTAAATATTGGGCGAGATAATAGAGGGATAAATTATTTTAATGGGATAATTGATGAAGTTATTCTTACAAATGATGTTACAACTGCAAGTGAAGTTTATGATTATTATACATCTACAGTAACAGAATACTCTAGTTATCAAGTAACAGACAGAACAACAACAATAGACCTACAAGATAAAACAAGCGATTTAATAGTTTATTTACCTTTTGATACTGATGAAGACGATGAAAGTTTGTTTGAACGAGATGTCACTACAACTGGTGGTGTAACTATTACCACTGGAGACATTGGAGTGATTGGTGAGGGAATGGATTTTGATGGTTCAGATGATACTTTAGAAAATATTTATACTGGAACACAAATAACTGGTTCTTTTGCTTTATGGCTTAATGCAGATACTTCAACATCTAACGATATGATTTTATTATCTAATACTGGTGGACATAATTTAGGAGATAACATTTTACGATTTGGTTATGTTAATGATGGTGATGATTTAGAATGGTGTTTAGATGATGGTGCGAGTGAACTTTGTCCGTTTATTAATAATTATGATTTAAATAATTGGCATCATATAGCTGGGTCTTACGATGGAAATACTATGTTTTTATATCAAGATGGTATATTAATGGACACTCAAATAATAAAATCTCAATTTTTTTTAACTGCAAACACTTTACAAATAGGTCAAAGTAGTGGTATTGATGGAACACTTGATGAAGTGAAGATTTGGTCTTCACCAAAATCCAGTGCAGAAATATATGCAGAATATCAAAAAACAAGTCCTTTATCTGATACTCCTTATTTTGGAAGTAATTATATTGATGATTTAAGAATAGTAGAAGACGACACAGAAATACCATACGCTTTCAAAGATTACAAAGACGAACCAATAAGTTTCGCACTAGGAAGCATAGGCGAAGCAACAGGAGACATGAATTTTTACGGTGGAGTAACAGGAGGATATGATTCAATTAACAGTTTTCACTATGTAAACTTTGATGGTGCAAATGATTACACAAAAACAAATATTGATTTTTCAACATCTGGTGAATTATCTATGAATGTATGGTTTAAAACAGATGGTTACACTGCTAAATATCCAGACCTTATTGCTTTAACAGATAACAGTGCTGAACATATTTCTATAAGAGTAAGACCTAGTGATGCCAGTAGTGGTGGGGAGTGTCAAGCGATGTATGAAGGTAGTGGAACAAATACAGGAGCATATTCTGGTTCTGATTGTGATGATGGAGCGTGGCACATGGCTACTATTACTCTTGATGATGATAACCCTATGAAAATATATGTTGATGGAGAGTATAAATCATCTACTCCAGATAATGTTGATTTAAATAAATTATCCAGTTCAGTATTGGAATTTGGAAGAAAGGGTTTTGCTATTTCGTATTATGATGGCTTTATAGCCATACCAAAAGTTTATGATGTAGTGTTAACTGATTCTGAAATAAAAAGTATGTATTTAGGAAATAAAGTAGGAACTCCTGTTTTTGAAACAAACTTCGACCAATTAAGTTCAGATACAGATGAAGGAGTTTCTTTAGATGCAGTTGGTGGAGTATTATACGACCAAAGTGAAGGAGCTTTCGTTTTTGACGGAACAGATGATAATTTAGATGCTTCAGAATATTTACAAGGAGGAGCTATGACTATAGCTTTTGATGTTGACCTTGATACTTTAAAAACTCAACAATTCATAAGCACTGGGTCTTGGTCTGCTATATTACAAGGTTTATTATTAGTAGGACAAACTAACGGTGATATGGATATTTGGATAGATGAAGGTTCTGCTGGTGTTAAAGTATGGGATTGCCCTACTGGATTAAGTGCATCTGCTGGTTGGCAAAATGTTGTATTTACTTGGGATGGAACAACAAGCACTAATGGAATACAAGTATATGTTGATGGTACAGCAATAGGTACAGGAGTTACAAGTTCAGAATCAGCATGGACTGGAGATTCATATATTCCTATAAGAATAGGTAGTGGAGGAGCTAATACTGAATGGGTTGATGGTAAAATGCGTGGCGTACAAATTTACGACAGAGTATTATCACCTACAGAAGTTGCAACAAGATATAACTCTGGTACTTATGTACAACAAAACTGGAAAACTGTTAGTTCAACACCTACAAGAGCAACTTTTAAAGTAGATACAGACACAACAGAAACAAGTAACAACTATGTATTCAAAGATTACTCTGCATGGTACACAAACCCAAGTGCAACACCATATACAACAACAAACATATTATCTGATTCATACTATTCAATGTATAGTATAGAAAATATTTTGTTAGGAGCAGAACAAATAACTAACGCAGTTCCAACAGCTGGAACTATAAAAATCAGTCCATCAACAGCAGAAACTGGATTTGAACCAATAACAACAAGCGACCTTGACTGTTTATACACACCAGCAGACACAGATGCAGACCCTGTTAACGCAACAATAACATGGTATAAGAATAGTTCAAGTGTAGTAACCAACGTAGTTACTTATGACTATACGTGGGTTAACCCAACTCTATCAGTTGAGAAACAAACAACTATAGGAACTGGAAGAGTAACTGAAACTTTAACAAAAGATGATATGTGGTTATGTAGTATTGAAGTAACAGATGGAATCTCAACACAAAGTTACAACTCAACATACTGGGTAACTGTACAAAACGATGCACCAACATTCAATTCAATAACAACATTCAACGCAGATTTAGGTACAAACGAAGCAGTAACACCAGCACAAGTTGGTGAAATTATTAAGTTCACTACTTATGGTAAAGATGCACAAGATGATGAAGTTGAAATGCAAGTGTGTAGTAATGTTCCTACAACATGGGCAGACTGTACAACTGTTTGTGCACAAGCAGTAACTGAAACTTTCGATGACGTAACTAGTAATTCTATTAGTTGCACATACGATACTTCAAGTATTACAACAACAAGCAATACATTTTATGTTATACTAAGAGATAGTCCAAGTCAAGACATAAATATTTCTTCAGCACAAACATATTATGTAAATCAACCAATAGTTTACACAGATATAAGTCACATCGACATTTATGGAGATACAACTTATTACTTCGGAGAATACATTGATTATTTCGCAGTAGATTTAACTGATATAGAAGATGCAGATAGCAGTCTTAATCCTTTAATCACAGTAAGAGACCCAGAAGGTACAATTATTGTGAACGGAGCAAGTATGACTTATGTTGCTGGAACAGTTCACCAATATAATACAGATATGTTTTTGAACGCAATAGGCGTATGGAATGTAAGTGTAACAACAACAGACAGCGATGCAAACACAGTTTCATATAGCGAAACATTCAATGTTAGTTCGGTTTCAAAATCAACAGATGTAAGCGTGTATGGATGGGATTATAACTCCATTTCAGACAGTGCAAACATTGAATCAGATATTGATGTTTATGGCTTCAAATACATCGAGATGGAGTTTGACAGCACACTGAGTGGTGCAGACTGGACAACAATGTTAGCAAACATCGACACTATTCAAGCTGGAAACAGTTTAGCATTTGTAACTCTTCAAGACGATTTACAAAGCAACGATGGATATAACTATATAGTAAGTAATTTTGCAGACTTAAACGCAAAAGCAACTGGTGTTCTTACACTAGTTGTTGAAGTGCCAGTAGGTACTACAGTTAATACAGCAAACGACTTACAAGTAAATAAAGTTATGAAAGCAATGTTACAAAACACAAACAATAACTTCCCTATAAGAGTTAAAAATTATAACTCAAGTGGAATAAATAATAATTATGGTATGTACACAGACGTTCAATATTTGAACGCAAGTAACGATGCAGAAATAATTACGTTTGAACAAGCAAGATTAAAAGCAAATCAAAAAAACAGAATGTACGAAGGTACAACTGATAAAACAAAAGTTCTAAGTTTACACAATAATGTAATTAGTAAGTTAAGAAGTGGATTACAAGTGTCAACATACACTGAAGGAAACGTGGCTGAGTTAACTAACTTAGACGTTATTGTTTTTAACAACCAAAGCAGTTCAACAACATACGAATTTGTAATAAACTCAACCCTAATAGGAAGAGATGTTTACGATTATAGTACACACAGAATTGTTGAATTAGAAAACGATGGAACAATTTCAGTCGAAGTATCTGGATATAGTGCAGACGTTATTTACTTTGAAGACTTATCAAAAATAGTAGTACAAAGCGATGATGAAAACTTACTTTATTCAGCAACACTTGGAAGTATAGGTACAGAAGAAACAATGCAAGGTACTGATGGGCAAAGTTCATGGACTTACACAGAATCATCTACATTAAATCATTACGATGGTATGATTATTCTTAACGACCCCAACTATGAACACATGGACTTCTACACTTACTACGGTGATTTAAGAGAATTAGGTGTTGACAACCTAAGTATTTATGAAAAATTCATTTTCGGTGATGAAGATGAAGACACTTGTGGAATATACACAAGTTCATGTAGTACTTACGATGGATTAGGAGCAAGTGCAACTTGTGAACAATACTATTCAAACGCAACAGACGGAAACGACAGAAGTTGTGTTATGCCATCCCCTTGGGGAAATGGTCTTTGTGTAGAAAGAACAGCTGATTTAGGAAGTGCAACAGTTGGAAATACTGGTATTTGTAGCGATGGTATCTTTGATGATAGTGGAGCAATTACAGATGCAGTTCTAAGCAGTGGAACAGAACCATACGGTTACATGGCTATTGATGATTATTGTAACCCTACATCATGGACTGAAACAGACAGACAAACATGGATTACAACAAAGAAAACTCTAGTTGATAAATGGATTAATGTTGACCCAACAATGAACATTTTCTTAGATGGTTATGACATTGGAGACAGTGCAACTTGTGACAATAGCACAATTACTGATTTATTCGTTGATAGTGCAGAAGAAATCGCAGATTACATAAGAGTTGTTAACCAAAGAAAACTTATTTTCAACACATACACACAATATCAAGATGTTGTTCACATGGCAGATGGTATTATGAAAGAAAGTTGTGTTGGAAGATGGGCTGGAACAACAGACAGTCCAACATATTCTTATGAAGACTGGAGTGTTGAACAAGACAGATACGATTACTTCCAAAGATTCGGAGTAGATGTATATTGTCAAGGGTTCGGTGCTCAAACAGATTACGATAAAGCATACTATACATTCTTAGCTGGTAAAGTTTTAGGATATGAATATATTTCATACAACCAGCCAAAGTTTTGGTACGCATGGTACAATGGTTTCGATGATAACTGGAATCACAATAAATTTCCAAACGTAGGAACAAGTCTTGATGGTGATATGACAGACGAAGGCGATGGAATTTACAGTAGAAGATACGAGAATGGTTTGATAAGAATTAACACTACAGCTCACACTGGAGAGTTCATTACAGACCAAAGTATTAGTTCAATGCAAATTTGTGCACAAATCAGAGATAGAGATGATACTAAAGAAGGACAAACAAGATTTGTTCTTAACGAAGGATGGGCAGATACAGATGGAAAAACAGCTGTTATTTCAGATAGTGATGTAACTAATGATGGAGCTTTCCATGAAGTATGTGTAACTCTTGATGAAGATACTTTCTATGAGCCAAGTGGTTATTATGAATGGAAATTCTTCTACGCTTGTGCTCCTGTAGGTACTGGTGGAAGTTGTCAAGCTATGGTTCAGTCACAAATAAGAACATCCTATAACGATGCTATTGTTGGTGGAAGAAGAAGTGGTTTAGATGATGGAAGTGCTTCAAATGAAGACCATATTAACTTTACTGGATTAGGTTTCCAGCCAGATTTAGATGAAGCAACGTATTTAACTCACGATGGTTCATGGGCAACAAACTTCGACACTAGAAGTGCACAAGCAGATTTAGGAAAATGGTACAACTTCGATGTTCGTATGGTAATTAACAGAACAGCGAGTAAACTTGTTGATACAATTCCTTCAGCTACTATCACAAGAAGTGAAGCTGGTGTTGAAAAACCAACTGTTTCATTTACAAGTGCATACTCATACGGAGTTCCAATTTATGACCGACTTGTAAATATTAACAGAAGCATCTTCAGAAATATCTATGTTAACGATTCAGCTTTGAATTATGCAAATGATTCTAGCTGTATTACTTCAAACCCAACTTTCAACACAACACTTGTTGATGGTTACAACTGGAGTGCGTGTTATTATGATGAAGATACTGAAGTGGATGGATATTACGTAAAGGTTATTATACCTCATTTAAGCACCCAACAGTACACGATAGATGGTAACTTATATCCAAACATCACTACACAAAATATTACTCTTGTAAGCTTGTTAAATGGCTCTCAGCAATGGACTGCAACGTTCAATGTGACTGAACCAGACAGTGATACAATTAATAGATGTGGTATTGATATTGACGGAACTGTAACAAACGGTACTTTTACAGGAACGACAAATGGAAGTTGTGCAGTAACATTTTCGTCTGCACTTAACACTTCAACAATAAATTACACACCTATCGCATACGATGAATGGAATGATTCAGATACAGGAACATCCGAATCTGGATTAAACTACGACTACAGTAATTTAATTAGCAACGGAGACATGAATTCAACTGATTCAGTTCAATATGTTTACAAAGTATATAATTTCACAAATAATCAAGCTGAAAACTATACAAACATGAACTGGACAAGAGATGCAATAGAAAACGCTACAATAATTAACGTTACAGAAAGCACACTAACTCAACACAACAAAGAATTAGCACTCGACTTAGTAACTCTAGGAGCATACACTTACGTTCCAGATGCTGGTGGATTCTATTTCGTAGATGGAGCAGAAGTTGTAAAACGAGGATTAACACTCGCTTGGGCAAACTCTACAGACTTAGGTACACTTCCAGTAATAGATATTAATTACGTGCCAGAAAACTATGTTGCAGACGGACAAAGTGTTACTTTCGATAACTTAACAGCAGTAAGCTTCGAGAACGGAACTACAATGAGTTGGAATACAACACCAATAACAACTGATAGTTCAGTAGGTTACAAGATGACACACAATGCAAAAGTTGTGTACTCAGAAAATAACGTAATCACATCAAGTGATGCACTCGGAATTAGAACTTACAACTGGAACAGTGGTCTCGGTAAATATGTGAACTTCATGTTTGCAGATTTAGTAAACGCATCAAACACTATCTACGACAATATTAATTACTCAGACTTAACAGACTGGGCAGATAGATTAACTACAGATAAAACAGTCACAAACGAATTATCTGTTGATAGAGCACACACATTTGTAGATAATGTTGTTGGAACACAAGCAGAGTTAACATTTAGTCCTGTGGCATTAGATGATTACTATGTTTATGACCTTGAATGGTCTGCATATTTCGTTACAACTGAATGTAATGACGGTTTAGATAATGATGGAGATACAAAAATTGATACATTGGATGGAGCGTGTCACACAGACTATAACGCATCAAACAGCTCATCATACAACGCATTATTAACCACTGAAGATTATTGTGGTGACGGTTACATTGATTCATCAGAACAATGTGACGATAGTGGAGCAAGTGCAACTTGTACTGCATCATGTACCACAATTTCAACAACAACTTCATCTGGTGGTGGAGGAGGAGGAAGTAGCACTACAACCACAACAACTTCACCTTTAGACTTAACAAAAGTATTATGTGACATTTCAGTAATTCCATCACAAGTAAAAATCGTAGATGACAACCCAGTAGTAGAATTAACAATTCAAAACAGAGAAAGCGTATCTTACTCACCAGAGTATGAGTTCAGAGACGTAGTTGGAAGAGCATCTATCGAAGAAAACGTTCAATTAACTAACGAAATTGGAACAGTGCTGAAAAGTTCAACAAAACAATTCGGTGTACAATACAAAGGTGGAATCTTTGGCTCAACAGCAGTGCATGGAAACGCAGAACTAGTGTTATCCAACGCAAGATGTAGAGACATAATCATTCCTATCGAGATGAACATAAACGCATCAAACCCAATAGCAGAGCTTATCACAGGAGACGAACCAATACTTGAAAGAGTAACTGATTTCGTTAACGAACCAATTACTGAACAAGTAAACTGGAGTAAACTATGGATGCTTATAGGTCTGTTTGGTTTACTATTCGGAGCTGTTCTATGGGATAAAGCATGGTCTGAAAACGAGTTCGTAAACTGGACAGTTAAAGGATTCGCTTGGGTTTTCCTAACAGGACTAGCTACTTCACTGATAGTTGCTATTGTGAGGGCGATTATAGGATGAAACAAACAAAAGAACTAGCTTATTTGTTAGGTTCTTTGTGTGGAGATGCACAAATAACTGATAGAAGAATCAGATTAAGCTCTATGAATATGGAGTTTATAGATTCTTTCAAACAAAAAGTTAATTGTTTTTTAATTACATCATTTATAGAATACAAAGATAATCAAACTAATCTAAACTATGTTCAATTTACTAACAGAGATTTAATTGATTTTATTATTGACGAATATGGTTATATGCCATCAAAAGATTTTGTTGTTCCTTTATTTATTCAACAGACAGATGATATAGAATTAATAACTTATTTTCTAAAATCTTTATTTGATTCGGATGGTTCTGTAAAAAACACAGGAAGACAAATTAGAATACAAAAAATTTCTTTTTCCTTATATGATGTAAAAAAATTATTTGATAAATTAAATATTGAATCAAGAATGAACATCATTAATAGACCGACAACAAAAGGAAATATTGTTTATGAATTAAGCATAACAGGTAAAAATAATTTAAAAAAATTCAGTGAAAAAGTAGGATTCGATATAAAACACAAACAAGAACGATTAAATTTTTATTTAGGTGATGTTGTATGAATTGGAAGCAACATTTAAGTATAGGTTTAGTCTTAGAAGTAATATTCATACCAGTAATGATTTATTTTTTTGGCTGGTTTGGATTAACACCTATGCTAGTTGTTCAAATGATTATTATTGCAATGATTAGTCCACTAGTTAGTGATTTAGACCATGAAATGGGAAAGTTACACCAATGGGTTATGGCAACAGGATTTTTAATCGCAGTTGCTGGAATCGTTTATTGGTTATTAGAAACTAAACTTGGAATGGAACTTGGTGGAGAATGGCTTCGTATCATTATACTAGGCGTTCTTATTGCTGGAGCTTCTTTCTTCAATGCAAATTGGAGTAACCACAGAGGATTCTGGCACTCAATTCCAATGGCTATCATATACGGAACATTCGTTGCTTTGATAACTGGAATTAACATACAACTAGGAGTACTGGCAGTATTTGGTTTTTGGACACATCTTGCTTTAGACGGTATTCCTTTTAAGATAAAATAAGGTGATTTAAATGAAAAAAACTATGATATTCGGAATAATGTTATTGCTTTTAGTGGCAATGGTTAGTGCTGGTGGAAGTACAGACCACATGGCATCACAAAAAACTGAACTGAAAGTAAACGGTTTAGAAAATGCAATGTTGCACGTTCAAGATAATGGTAATGAGAATTCTTTACAAATGTTAGAACAAAATTGGAATCGTTTTCAAGAAAGAAATCAGAATCGTTTCCAAAATTGTAACGATGAGTGTGAGTTTAACCTATCTATAGATGGTGCAAATCAAACTCAAGTTCGTGTTCAAGAGAAAGTTCAGTTAAAACTTCTAGGTATCTCTGGAACTGTTGATGATTCAATAGTATTTGATGCAAACGGTGACGTTGTGGTAGAAAAAAATAATATCTGGAGTAAGATGAAACGATGGGGTTTCACCAAATGAATAAATTAGCTCTTTTACCATTAATGTTGATGATTCTATTAGTTTCATCTTCAATGGTTTTAGGAGCTGTTGTTCAAAGTGGAGCTGAAGGTTCTTATGATGTCTTAGTTGATACTTACGAACACAGATACTTACAAGACGAAGTAGTTACTTCAAACATAACAATTTTTAACACTGGAGGGCTTCCAGATGAAGACACAATATTGATTTATTATCTTGTTTCACCAGATGGAAAAAGATACGGTGAATCAAAAGAACAAATTCTTGAAGTGCCTGTAGGGAAAACTTATTTCCAAAAAGAGATAGCTCTCCCAGTCAACACACAGCTCGGTGAGTGGCGTTTCTATGTGGAGTACAATACAGTAGTTCAACCACAAATAACCGTCTATGATGGCTTTGAAGTCGTTAAAACAGCAGATGAGTTAGTGGAAGAAGAAACAATATTCGATAAAGAAAAAAATGTTTTTAATAACAGCATCGAATACATCAAAGACAAAGATAATCTTTACACAGTAATTGCTGGAATAGTAATATTACTAGCACTTATTTTGTTAGCAGTATTTCTATCAGAAAGGAGGGATGATTAAGAATGTTAGTTTTCACCTATGGTACTTTGATGCAAGGTTTCAGTAACCATCGAGTGATGGAACAAGCTCAAGGTAAATTTGTTGGTCGTGCAAAAATGTACGGTAAAGCAATGTATTATGCTGGTGGACATGGTAGTTTTCCAGCTGTTATAGATGGCAAAGACACAATTTACGGTGAAGTGTTCGATGTTCCAGAGAATGTTGATAGAAGAGACTGGAATGGGCAGATGATTCGTGTTAAAGCAGTCACAATTCTTGATGGTCTCGAAGGATATAATCCTAATGCTCCAGCAAAACACAATATGTATTTGCGAAAGAAAGCAAAAGTCATACTTGAAGATGGAAAGAAAGTTTGGGTATCTTATTATTACTGGAACAGACAAGTAAGTGCATCATTACACATTCCAAGTGGGGATTTTAAGAAAAAATGATAGGCAATAGACAGTTTACTGATGAGAATATTATCAAAAGATATAACCTTAAAGGTAAACAAGCAGAAGATGTACGTAATGGCATTGCACATAATCATACTAAACATTTTTATCAAGAAGTCGCTATCGAAAGCAGAATAAGAGTTAAAGAAAAAGCTAAGAAATCAAGCATGATGAGAAACATTCATTATAGAAACAGATTTTGCAACATGAAAGGTTTTTGTGCTGATGTTACTGAAGAAGTGATAAAATTACTTGCACAGAAGGGTGTATTTGCACAAAAAAGGTGGGTTAATTATGCAAATGAAGGGTTCGTAAATCACATAGTTGCCTATGTTCCTAAAGATGATATGATAATTGATGGTACAATAGACCAGTACATTCCTAAGAATTACAATTACGTTTACAAGACAAATAAATATCCATTGAGGTTACGCTAATGAACTGCCCTATATGTGGAACAGTGTGTTGCAATGGAATGTGTCCTAATCATGGTTATGTAGGAGGAAAATAATATGTCCACAGAAAGAGAAGGAGAAATCAGACGAAGAATCTATCTGTTCATAAAAACTTATGGAGAGAACAAGAATGTGTACATGAATAACATTAGATTATATTCAGATAAAAATAATATTACTCGGAAAGAGATGGGTTTTGCGATTCAAGAATTGAAAACCAAACGAGCTATCTTTTTTAATCCGAAGTATGGATGGGTTGCAAGATGAAGAAACAGAAAAAAACATTCTTAACTAAGGCACTTCCTATTATTGCAGTCATTACAGGAGTTTTCATTCTTGCTGTCATGGTTGCTGGTTGGTTGAGTTAATAATGGCAATACTTAAAGGTAAGAAGAAGAAGAAACAACGAGATAATAGCCCTATTGTCGGTGGCTTACTCATGGTTATCGGTATATTTAGCCAAAATGGGTGGGTTCTCGGTGGCATATCCGTCATAGTATTCGCCATTATGATACATTCTTTGAACACATAAGCGTAAACTTTATATACTAGTTCGATTATATATATATTAACTCAAAGGGAATATTATTTCACCTCAATGAAAAATATGCTTTACAGCCCTTTTTTTCTATATTTTTTAATTATTCTATTTCGACTTCTAAATTGTAAAATATTCATTTCTAAAAGTTTATTTTTTCAGATGTGTTCCGAAAAGGGAACAGCTTTGGTCGGTTTTGTGACCTATTTGGATTAGAATTCTTTGCATCTAGTAGATAATTAGCAGTAAAATAAGCTGGGGTTATCCTTAAACGCTGGAATGTTACACTATAATGTTGTTGCAGAACGTGTTATCAATACTTTTTATCTTTGGGTTTATCATAATCTTTTCTTTTTCTAAAGTTGGAATAGATTAGCCAAGAAAAAAATGATGTAGAAAAAACTGTCAATAGAAGATATGCGAAAAGTTCAAATGGAGGTCTGTCAACAGTGAACATAGCCCTCCATAAGTTGAAAACTATACCTAAAAATCCGAATACACCTATAAATACTTCAGTTTTATTCTTTATTTTAGGAGGTTTAGCCATCTATCCTAACCTCTGCTCAATGATTCGCTTCTCCTCTTTCAACTTCTTAATTTCTTCAAGAGTAATCCGTTCCTTCTTAATTAAAAGTCCATCCCTTGAGCTAGGATGAAACGAAAGAATGTCTTTATCTTGCAACAAAATTGATTCAGCAAATATTCGTGGAATAGTAATACGATACTGTCCTTGCTTTGTTTTACGGACAATAACTTTGTTACCACCAACTTTAATTCCTTTACCTTGATTTTCCATTGTATTGTTCCTCCTTATGTGGAAAGTGTGAATAGAAATCGAGAAACGGTTGCAATTTATTTTCTTTAAACGCATACAAATCTTTGTTTTCGTGTTGATAAAAAACTAAATCACTAGCGTATCTTGTGAAGTACTTCAAACCAGTTTGCTCTATCTCTACTGGGTGCATTGGTTTTTTAGTACCTAATAGTTGGTCTAAACTTTTCGTCTCTTTAATCGTCTTAATTTCGTTCATATTTTTTACCTTTTATGTTAATATTCGCCAGATGACATACAGCCATCCGAACATTCCATGAATTATCATCCATATAATTGAGTGATTCGCAGTCCATGATAAAACTACTGCAATGACTGTTCCTAAACCAATTCCTGTTGATACTTCATTGCTCATTTTTGTCCACTCTTTGAATCAAGTAATTTTCTTGCTTCAACAACTAAATCTTTTTTCATTTCATCCGAAGACATCATAACTTTTGCAGTTGCAATAGCAATTAGTTTTGGGTCTTGTTTTTTAATTGCATCTTGCATATCTTCAAATTCTTTCAAGCCACAAGTTATTTTACGCCCATCTTGAAGCGTTAATATTTTAGTTTCTACCATAGTCCTATTTTATCCAAACAAAGCTCCTAGTGTCCTTCCTTGAGGTCTTACATTGATAGATACATCATGCAGTTCACTGTCTGTTTTGTTATCTTTAATAAATATTTCATCAGACATTGGTTGTTCCAATAATATATTTATTAATTCTTTAACTGTTGTCATCTTTTTTACCTTTAGTTGGTATGTTCGCTAACTTAATTAGTTCGTTAGGGCAAACATCTATTGAATCATATCGGTGGAAATCACCACAAGCAACACAAAACCAATGAGTTTTTAATATTCTCATCGCAAATCTTTCTCTCATAGTTATTTTTCGCATTTAATCCACCTTTAATCATTGTTATTTACATTCACAGTCTTTGCAATGTTTACAAAAACCACACTTGGAACATACTTCATGGTCGCTTCCGTCACCATAAACATTATCCATCGTTTTCTTATTATCTGGTTTGCAAAAACATTTCCAACATTGAGATTTGTCTCCATCAAAACCAGTTGATTCTCGCCACTCTTCATAAGCACAAAAGCTTAGAGCATTACAGTCCATTATAATTGTGTCTCTTTCGTGTCCACAGCCATAAAAAGGAGGTTGTCGTTCAAGCAATAATTGATTCATCCATGCAGTACCACACTTCATACACTGGTGTCGTCTCTTTTTTTCTAACGTTGGAGATAATAAACCAGTAGTGCCTATGTCTCCACCACAATTAGAACACTTCAGTTCAGTCATGTTTGAAAACCTCTGATACAAGCCACTTTTTACTCTTGCTTTCTTCTTGTAATTTGAAAACATAACTTCCTCTGTATTTAACAGATTTTTTTACTTCGCTAATAATTCCCATTCTTCGTTTAGGAATCATAAAGTTCATTTCATTTTCAAAACGTTTAGTTATTATTATTGTTCCATTGAGTATTTTTATTCCATTCGCTTCACTGCACACGATTAATGTATGACCCATTGGAGTAGTTTTTATCTCATCAACTATTCCTCTAAAGTATTTAGTTGGAATAACGTGTTCAAACTCTGTGTCTGTTATTGTTTTCATTTCTTTCTCCTGTCAAAACGAATGTATCTGCCTACAAAAACAAGCGAGAAACCTAAAAGGAATGGAGCAATACTTCTTGATGCTTCAAAAAATAATCCTACTACACCAAATAAAAACATTCCTCCACCTACAAATAAATGTTTGAACTCTTCGCTTCGCCTTCGGTCTGCTTCAATTACTTTTATTCCGTACTCAGTTCTGTTTTTGATGTATGAACTTTCAACCTTGCAAAGTTTTTCTTTTGCTGTGTTCCAGTCTATACGGTTCGCATCGAAGTCTTTAATTATTTTAGTAATTTCCATTTTATTTCTTTGCCTTGTTTTTCTTTTTTCGTAGTGCTTTTTTGTTAAGTTTATATTCTTCATACAAAAATTCAAAACGTGCTTTCTTTTTAGCAAGAACTTCTGCTTGTTTAGTTAGTTCTTCTTCTCGGTCTCTGAAATGTTTACTCTTCCACATCCAAAACATAGCTCCTCCTATATAGAATAGTAAGCCAATAATTGTCCATACAAAAGTTGCTGGACTATCTTTACATTTTACTTCTGGGCATTGAAACGAACCTAATTGATGTTCCAACACACTAACATCGTATTGCAAAGATGAAACTTTTGCTTCTTGATTAAAAACTATATCTACACTTCCACTTGAAGTTAAAAACATTGTTATAGGTATTATCGCAATTACAAAAACCATTAGGGCAATACCAAACATACTAGTTAATTTTATATTTCTTCCATACATTTTATTTACCTTTCTTGTAGTAACCATGCTTGTACATCAAAACCACACGCACATCTATTCTCGGTAGCTTTAGCAAGTTGTTTACATTTAGGACATTGCATTTCCATTCGTATAGGAATTGTAACGCCTTTGATAGTTATTTCTTTTTTGCTTTGGGTCTCCCCTTGAATTTCTTCTTCCATTCTGGTGTTCCTCTCAATTTTTCTCTTCCAGCTTCACATCTTTGTCTGCTTCTAATTAATTCTCCTTGTGCGATTCCACAGAAGAAGAAGAACGTCATATAGCTGTCTGAGTTTAATAATTTATCTTTATCATATAAATCTCCAACTCCTTGACAAAAGATTAACTCGCATCCTGTATGGGGTTCTAAACCTCGTTCAGTTATGAAGTATTGATGAAACCACATTAAACCTAGATAGCTTCGTGAAAATCTATCTACATCTCTAACGTATGCGTATGAATATTGGTGAATAGAATCAAATAATTCTTTTAGTGCTGGTCTGTTTGGGTCGTCTCCACTTACTTGGTCGTCAACGAACCATATAATTCTTGGATTAATATTTGTTCCTTCAAAGTCAACGTGGATTCTTTTTTCTATTTCGTTTCGTTGAGCTTGTACAGAAATCTCTGTAGCATTTTGTTTGCTTGGAGATTTACGAATTATACCAGCGATTTTAATTTCTTTCATTTTGATTTGGTTGCACCCATTTGCGTTTCACATAGAAGATTAGAATAAACTAATATATAAAGGTTTGTATTATCTATTGAGAGTACTGCAATAGACCTTATTATCCATTGAAGGGTTTTCCTTTAAAGAAATAAATTAGTGAAATTGGCAAAATTGCTCTGAAGGGGTGAGGGTTGCTCTAAAATCAATTTTGTGTTCCCTTGATGCCATAAGACCAAAAACTTGAGAAAGTGGCTCAGATGTGAGGGGTGTAAGCCGAATTTGGTGATATGGATGATTCTTCAAACAAACTCACACAAATGGGAATTTTCTTATTCCGAAAACCAAAATCTGCAACTTCCAACAACTTTTCAACCAACCTCTACTAAAAAAAAGGGGGTGGCGTTCTATTTTTACAATAACTACAAATATTCTATAGCAAGTAGTTCATTTTGATATAATTGTTGATTTTTTTTCCTGTATCTGTGAATGAATAACCATGTACGATTCCTGTTTGTGCTTTTCTTATTCGTATGTTTATGATACCAGTCCATCTCATTATGTTAACTATGTCACTTGTTGTATGTCCGTTTCCTACTTTCAAAACTTTTATTATTCTTGTATGATGTTTAGTTAATTGTTTCTCATCAAGAAAAGTAGATTCATCCATTCTATACTTCAACATAATTTTATCTGCTAATGCTTCATGGTTTTCCATAATCCAAGTTCTAACGTCTGTTCCATTAGGGTGTCTAATATTCTCTTTATCAAAATGAGATAGAGCATACATTATTGCTTTGAAGTAGCAAGTCCTGTATTGGCTCGGATGATATAATCTTAATCCATCCCACCACTGGTTCGCAAATAATAAATGAACATTAGAATACCCTTTAGTATCTTCTTTAGTTACTCTAGGAAATATTTTGTATTCTTCTGCTTCATCCATTAGTGCTCACCTCCAGTGAAATAAAAAACTATTTGTTCAAGACCTCAATGTTCTCCATCTCGTAAGAATCGTTCTCTTGAATCTCTTTGATTAGCTCTGGCATATTTTTTTCATTAACTGTGATAGTTAACCGAATGTTCTTTGCTTTACCGTCTGGTGTTGGTGGCTCTGGAGCTTTTACTTCTTCAGTAGTCTCTGGTGCTTCTGGTGTTTGCTTTGCAGTAATTAGTGTAGTTAGTTCAGCGATAGACCTTTCTATTGCACTAATTCTTTCATCGTTGTTTGGTACGCTTGGTTTTTCTGTTTCAGTTTTTGTTGGTTCTGGCATTTGTTTTTCCTCCGTTTTAGGTGTTGTTTTCTTTCCAAATAATCTTTGGAACAGTGTTGGTTTTTGTTTTGGTACATCTACCAAACTTTCTTTGTGCAATTCTAAGTGATTAATGTATTGTTTCACACCATCAAAACTTGCATTGCATTTTTGACACTTGTATTTGTTTTCCATTGTTACCTCGTTGTTTTTATTACCAGCTTCCTACTAGTACGCCTATCACAAATACTAAAGCGATTCCTAACCCTGTGAATAATCCTTTGAAATAAATCACTTCCTCTTCTGTGAAAGTCCAAAATTTGTGTTTTTCGTTTGTCTTTTCCATTTTGTTTCGTTTCTTAATTTGCTATTGGGCTGTTGAAAGGATAGAACCGTACATATCGGTGACGGTCTGGTAATACGTGAATACATTCAGAGATGAATTTCTCTGGTTGAAAATTAAGTGTTCTGATTTCATCTATGATTTTTCTGTTAGGAATATATTTTGATAAGTGGTTTACGTTTCCACATCGGTAAATGAAGAAGTGTTTTATGTCTGCATAAATTTCTTCGTTAAGCATTGTGGGTGACTGAATTCCAAACACCATGTTGATTCCTACGCTTCTCCATTGAGTAACTGAATCTATTCCTGTTTGCACAGATGGATATTTTTCTGGGCTTAGACCGAAAGCTTTTTGACAGTCATCTACAACTATCCAGTATCTTTCTTTCTTTCCTTTGTTACTGTTTGCTCTATCGAATATTTTTGTTAATAATTTATCCACCGTCACTGATAAGAATGGAATTTCTTTGTTGTTAAATCCTAACGCCCAGTTTGTGCCTTCATTCCACAGTGCATCCATATCGAAGAAGTTTTTCTTTGCAACGAATCCTGTACGAAGCATATTGTCAAGTAAAATACTTAGGTTGTCGTATGATGGTTTGCTTATTTTTCTTTTCTTGTACAACTGTTCCACTTGTTCAAGTAGTTCTTTTGGGTCAACTTCATCCAATAACATTTTGTAAAGGTGTTGCTTCGCTATCGGTGAAAATCCTAGCCCTGTTAATACATTTAGGTCTGCTAACTCTGAAGGTGGTAAGTTCATTATGTTTGCTTTGTTTCTTTCGTGGTCTGGCATCCCTCTGGTTGCGAATAAAGGAATCCCAGCTTCGATTTCTATTGTTGCTGGTTCTGAAGGATATAACATTCCTTTGTTTTGGTGTGCGAAGTTACATTTCTGCCAGTCGAAACTTTTCCCTTTCAAATCCATTACTCCTATCTTAGTATTGTTCAGTAATGAGTTGTAGTAAGTTAGTGTTTTGATTAATGTTGTTTTGAAAGTTCCAGACTGTCCTATGAAACAAAAGCTTGTTGCGTTGTTTGTTGCAATAGTGTCCATCTTGATAAAATAGATTTCATTCTCTGGAACATCCACTTCTGGGTCGTACTCGTATATTGGTCTGAATGTACCTACTGGAAAATAATCTTTTCCACGATACTTGTCCTTGATACGTTGCTTTATCTGGTTAATTTTAGCCCAGACATCGGCATAAGGACTTCTTTTCAATATTTTCTGGCTATCCATTTATTTAACTCTTGGTTGTTTGAACTTTCCTGTTTCCATCTTTGACATACAAGCAATAACTATCTCTGCATTGTACACTTCTTCGTTCCATTGAGTGGGTCTTCTGAACTGCTCAGTGACTTCAATGAAAACTTCTACTGGTACGTTGTTCTCTTTTGCTACGTTGGTTCTAGGGTCATCGTTGTCGTCTTCCCCTTCACCGAACTTTGCATTATCGTCTGGGAAATCTTCTTCTTGATTCTCTGGAGCTGGAGCTGGGTCGTCATACTGTAATGGTTTTGGTGAATAAGTTTCTGATTCTAAAACTTGTTTTCTCTTTAGCTCAATTAATTTTAGAGTGCTATCAACTTCAGTTTCAAAAATTGGTAAGAACTTTTTCATTTCTTTCTCGTCACCGATACAAGCTTTGAATTCATTGTATAGTTTTACAATTTCTTTCACTCGGATATTAATAATATCTGTTAGTGGTGTGATACCAAACTGTTTTTTCTCTAGCTCGATTTTTGTTAATTCTAATTCATCACGTATGTCTTGGTTTTCGTTTCGCAATTCTTCAAGTTTAATTTTCATCTCTTCTTTGTCTTGCTCAATATCTTTAATGTAACCATCCATGTCTTCATTAACTACAAGTATAGACCTAAACACATCTTCCATACGATTTTTAATCTGGTCGAATGTTACAGGCATTGTTTCAAGAATGTTGATACAGTCGTCTGCAACTACAGTTGGATTAAAGTTTGAAAATTCTGGTTTGAAAATAATTCTTTTCTTTGCTTTGCTAATAAATTCTGAAAATTGTAATTTTGTAAAGTTTTCTGATTTTATAGGAACATCCCATTCTCCAACATCGAGACTGCTCTGTACGAAATCATAAATTTCCATAGCTCTTTCTTGAGTTAAGAGCCATCCTTTCATTCGTTCTTCATTCATAGTCTAAACCTCTTCTTCTTTTCTTCTGCTTTCAAGTGGTCGAAAACATCTTCGATGTAAGCTTCATCCATTCCACAGTCAATTAATTCTTTTGCTTTTTCTTCTGGTGTTCGTTTGTCAAGGTGTTTTCTTTTCTTGATTATTTTTTTTATTTTAAATGCTGAATAACCAACTGTTAAGGCGATAAAAATAATCATTAGTATAGTGTATGCGTTTTCTTCCTTTTCAGTCATTGGTTCATTTAAATATTTAATTATTTCATCTACATTAGTATTATTTTTTTGTTCAATGTTTTCGTATGAATCAAAATCAACTGGGTCGTAAGGAATTAAATCTGTATTCTCCAACTCATAGTCTGGTTGTGTTATTAAAACTTCAGTTGTTATTATTGTATTGATTCCACTTGTACAATTATAAGTTACGTTAGTGGTTATGTTTGTCGTTGCGTTGAATGTTTCATTGATGCAGTCGTAATCATAAGTGAAGTTTTCATAATTTACGTCTGTAACTTCAAAATCTAGCCCACGATAATCTCCTTCATCAACTGTTCCACTTGCGTTTGTGGTATTAGTTACGTTGTCTGCCATCACTAAACTACACATCAATAGTAGCATAAGTAAAATTATTTTTTTGTTCACTTTTTTTCCTCCTTGATTTCAAACATAGCTTTTGCTGAAAGATATGCTATCGGTGTTAGTATAACAGCAATAACAACATATCCTACTGGGTCTCCCTCGATTTGTTGAATGAACCATATAAAAATAAAAATAAAAATGGAATTGAGAACCGTTTTAAGTATCTTCTTCATCATGTTGCTCCCTGTTTCGGTCTAGCATTTCAGAAAAGGACATTTCCCTAAGAACAGATTCCCAATAACCCATTTTCTAAAAAACAACTCCATAATTATCTTTCATTGAAAGGATTCTATCAAACAGAGCTTTGATTTTTTTCAAATCTCTATAGACTTTATCTTCTCGAATCATTATGTCTTTCACTTCGTTGTTAGGTAGAGCTGGATAACTTACGGAAAACTTTAATCCTTCGTTGTTCAGTAATTCTACTACATCTTCAAAATCTTCGTAGCATAAAACTCGCCACTTTTCTTCGATGCTTAACTTCCAATTTTGTTCAAATCTACTTATTTTAATTCCCATTTTAAAAATCCTCTGTGTTGTTTGTTTGCAGTTCTTCTTCTGTGAATCCATCGTCAACTACTTGTATTAAGAAATAGTCTTTGATGTCTTCGTCTTTGTATAAATAAATCTCTTCTGGAAAGTGAGTTTGGTCTTTATCTGTAGTTATGTCAACTGAAACTAAACCAGCAACTGTGTCTTCTGCAACTTCAACGCCTAGTTTATTTTTCAGTATCTCTACAGAGTGGATAAATCCAATTACTACAACTCCTTCCGTATCTTCAATACGTAACATACTGTTTTCTTGTACTTCATGTCCTTTTATTTTCATTCTATCTACCTCGTTTAAAAATTGGTGTCTCCATCTGGCGAATCCATTGATGGTGGCATTGCTGAACCTCCCAGTCCAAAGCTACTTGGTGCTCCCATTGAATTGTAACCACCACCAGAACCGTAACCCATGATAGCATTATACTGGTCTCTCATCTTTTTAATTCTTTTTGTTAAACGGTCTTCATTGCTTACATCGTGGAGCATGGTGTATAACTGTTCCAAATGATTTTTCAATGAAAGGTTTTCTGTTTTTAGATGAGCTATAGCTGTTAAGTCTTGTGGATTTGTTAAAGCATAATATTTGTCAAGGCGTAAATCTGCCATAAATATTTTTACTTTTTGTCCTGTATCTCCAACTCTCGGAGACCAAAGTTTTCTTTCTTGAAAAGGAATGTCATCTGCATTTGCAAGTACTGGAACAAAACCATTTGAAAAAGGAAGACCTCCAACTTTTTTGAACATTAACTCGCCACCTTTTTGTTTTATATCGCCAATAGATATGAACTCTGTTCCTATCCATACTGATTTACACATTTCAAATTCGTTACTCATTTTTACCCTCCTAAACAAATATTGCGAAAATTATCCAGCTAACAAAACAAATTAATGTTATGCTACCAATGATTTTTCTTGGGAAGTTTGTTATTACCCATTTCTCTTCGAGACTTATTCCACCCATCCATACAATTAGCATGAAGAATGAAAGTAATCCCATAATCCAGTTGATTTTGCTTGAGTATTTTTTTCTCATTTCTTCATCTTGTACTACGTTATCTTTTTCTAATTGACTTCGTTTCAAAATGAAATCGTTACTCAGTTGCTCTGTCTCTTGTTGAACTGTTAAGTCCAGTCTTGCTTTGTCATCCATACAGCTACCGTACTTTGTTGATAGTGTGGAGTAATCCGTAGATAAAGTATTATAGTTATCCCTCATGTCTTTGTTTGCTTTTAACAAGTCTGGGTCTATGTTACCTACTTCAACATATTTTATTGTTTCGTTGTATTCTTTTTCTACATCGCAAAGATAATCTCCGTCTTTTAATCTGCTAAGTAATGCGTTTGCAACTTCTGAATTATACAGTGCTTGTTTTTTGTAACATTCTGCTAAGTTTTCTGGAGTATCATAACATGATTCTTCCCATACATCATAAACAATTAAATTACTTATGTCGTCATTGCTTACTATGAGTGTGAAATCAATAGTTCCAGAATTGTTTCCAGTTGATAAAGTTACGAAAGAAGGATATGTACCACTCAGTGTTCCTTCTGGTATGATAATATTTACTGTAATTATTGCGTGGTCTCCTTCTGTAACGTTAACTATGTCTGGGCAATTAATGTAATCCCCACAAGTAACGTTTATTGAAGCTCCATTTGGTGCATTTACATCTATGTTGTGTGTTCGGTTGAATTCTATTATTGAATAACTGTACACTTCAACATTTTGCCCTCCGTTAGTTAAGAGAATATATGATTCATTCCCTGTTGAGTTTAATAATGGTGGGTGCAGTATTGTGTATTGAAAACTAATCAGTACTGAATCATTCGTTACACTGTTAGTTACATTAAATATATCTTCGAGAACAGTCTGGTTATCTGAATAATCTACAAAGAATGGAATCGAATAATTAAGTCTGAACTCAATAAGTGAATTTGTTGAGTTTAATGTTATTGACGAAGGATATGTTAAGTTTGTTCTTGCATCATTTACGACTTCAGTAAAATATGCTGTTTCGTTTGGTGCTAAAGAAAAGTTCACATCGAAAAAACCATCTGCTGGTAATTGCGATAAATTATATCCTACATTAAATGTTTCATCAGCCATAACTAACGAACTGCAACATACTAATATGAAGCAAAGCATTATGAATATTTTTTTATTCATTAGTATCTCCTCCCTGTGTATCTTGTCGGTGCTCTTTTTCTTGGAAGAGGTCTTCGTTGCTGTTGATATGGTTGTGGCTCTCCGTAAGCATCTAACGGTGTTGAAATAGTATTTGGTTGTGGTGTGTTCATTGACTTCATTACTTCTTTCTGTGCATCTGCATCGTTTGTTCTATCGAGCATTGCAAGTTTCATTCTGTCGCTTTTATCTGCCATTGAACTCATTGGATAATTTCCTCTGTTAAGTGCGAATACGTGTTTTGGTGTGTTGGTTTCTATTCTATACCATCCACCTTTTATTGTTTCTTCGCCTTTGTCTATTGGAAGAATCACCATGTGAATACCTTGACGTTTTCCTTGATTCACTTCGATTTCCATTAGGAGAAAGTTATCTCCTGTAGCTGTATGAAAATATGGGTGTTTGTTTATCAGAGAAACTGCATTTGAATCTGCTGGTTTGTATAATTTCTTTTCTCCATCGTAAACACATTCGATTTTGTATCTTAAAGAAAAGTTTTGTATGAATAATTCTTCAGCTCTGTCTGGTGCAACTGGTACTTTTGGAACATCGCTTGATTTGTTTCCAGATAAACCTTTTACTACAAGATAACCTACTACAATAATCACTGCTCCTACGAGAATAAATATTATTAATTTTGCAGAACTGGATAAAGGTTCTGGTTCTCCATTATCAGTTACTGGTGGTCTTGCTGTTGAATTGTCTCCAGTGTCTGTTTTGTCACTCTTTGCATCCATTACTATAAAAACTACTCCTCCTATAATTACAAGTAGTACTACGAGTATGATTATTTTATTGAACAAGCTTCCCTTTTTCTTTGGTGGTGCTTGGCTCGGTGTCTCGAATTGCTGGTTCTGTTGGTTTTGCATATTTAGTCGCCCTCAAAAATGTCATGTCTGAATTTAGGATGTAAAATTATGATTTTTTCATTCTTACAAAATGATAAAACATCAACGATGTTCCGTTCATATAATGATTCTATTGCTTTCGATGTCATGTATTCATTTAAACTGTTACTTTTTATTGCTGTCCGTAACAAAACGCCATCGTTTAATAAAAGTGTTTTTAGAAGGAGTATTTCTCGCTTTTCAAAAATTGAAGTTAAGTCTGTCCATATAGTTTGAACTACGTGAAGCCATACTTTAGTAAGAGTTATTTCATTGATGAATAAATGTCGCTTTAGTGTCTCGATTATTCTTGGTTTAGGATAATCTCTCCACGTTTCCATGATTATTTCTTGTTTCAAATATCCACGATTTACATATCCTTCAATTTTCTTCTTACTTTCTTCAGAAAGACGAACCATTTGCGTTTAAACCTCCATTTAAAATCACAAGGATGGGGGTTGTGTCGTCTCCCTTTCGAGTTTGTCGTTGAATTGTTTCAGTTCTTCCTCATGGTCTTTTAGCCACTCTGTGATTACGACCTCTACTAGAAAATCTGTCTTTGAAGAGTAACCTAATCTCTTCATGTGTTCCTTTATTTCTTTGTCTGTCAATGACAGAATCTGTATTTGCGTTGATGGAATTTTCACTACCTCCGTTGTTTACTGAATAACACACACTCCTCACAGTTGTATTATATATAATAAGAAATAAACTCGTATTTAAATGTTCCGTTTTTAGAAATAAAAAAAAATAAAATTAAATCCATTCAACACTATCGGCAAACTGTTTTAACATAGAAGTTTTTTTTGTAGTGTCTTGAACTTCCTTCGTATAATTACAATACAGTTGATAGAAATATGCTTTTTTACCTTCTTGCTTACGAATAACTCGACCTAATCTTTGAATTGTATTTCGCTTCACACTATTACTTGATACCATGATGCCTACGTTAGCACTCTTAACGTTTAAACCCTCATTAAGAGACTTTACAGCAACCAGTATATTTATCTTACCATCCGTAAAATCGTTGATTACATCCATCTTCTTGACGTTTGAGTGATATATTCCAACTCGATAACAATTTTCAATTAATAGCTCATAGATTCTTTCAGCCATCCCAATGTACTCATTAAATATGATGACCTTATCATGTTTATGTTTCGCAACAATTTCTAAAACTTTTTTAGCTTTCGCAATAGAATTAGAATACAGTTGTCTCCGTTCCCCTATCGCTTTAATTGTTTTCTTCGCAATTTGAAACTTAGGGTCACGATAATTTTTCAAACAAGACTGCATGGCGATGAAATTATTATTAAAAGCTTTCATTCCTTCCTTCACGACAAAATCTAATTCATCATAAGCGTGTTTTTCTGCAAAAGGCATATCAACAGAAGCATTGACTAGATTAAACTTGTTAAGAACACCATCATCTATTGCAGTTGTTTGTTTGTATGTATGGATAACATCACCAAGATACATTTTTAGTAATTCATCAAAACCATCTTCCCTTTCAAGAGTTGCAGTCATTCCTAAACAAATCTTTAATTCGCTACCTTGTAACGGTTTAATGTTTTCTAAAGAACCATAACGATGCACTTCATCGCAAACAACCATACCAAACTGAGATAAATCTTCTTTACGAACAGAATTAATTACTCCAATAGTAATCTTTTTTATTTCTCTGTGTCCGTCACCAACAAAACCAATATCTTCTTCTGGGAAATTTAATTGCTCCATTACTTCTTGCTTCCATTGTTTCATTAACACTATCGTTGGAACAATAATTATTGTTTTCTTTTTTAGAGACTGCATACAAAATAAAGCAAAGGTTGTTTTTCCAACACCAGTTGGAGCTACAACTATTCCTCTAAAATTGTTAGCAACCCATTTCTTGAACGATGTTCCTTGCCAGTCGTATAGTTTTGTTGCATCTATCATTTTATTTCCTCTGTTGGAAAATACATACACGCCTTACAATTAGGAGGACATCTTCCATTTTTTAATGTTACAGTATTACACTTCGGACATTTCCATTTCTGTTCTTCGTTCATTGTTGTTTCACCCAAGCCATATAATTAAGAACTTCTTCTCGTTGATAACCTATTCGTTTTTCATTTTCAACTAAAGAAACAGCAAACTTTGGACAAATAATAAATTGAGCCAATGTTAAATCAACATTAAAATCTCCAATTTGAATCCACGCATGGTCTTGATTATTGAACAAACCTTCAACAATTTGTAAATCATAAATATATGGAGTGTGATTTAGTTTAGAAATCACCCATGCAATAGAGTTTCTGCAAAGTTTGTAAACATCATCACCGTATTGGTTACTTATTGAATCTATTTCTCCTATTTCTTTCATGTGTTGAACGAAAGAATCTGGATTTATCAAGTCCAGTAATTCTTCTTCAATGTCTGTTCCTTCTTCAAAAAACGATTTTGTCATAGTTTGTGCGTTCATTTTTTTCCTTCTTTACCAAAAATACTTTTCAGTAATTTTCTTTTAACAGAATCAATAGTTGCTCTACCTTTAAAATCATAAATCATAAATGACCTCATTGATTCTATCTCTCTACCGTTAGTTTTTCGTTCTTGAATTATTACTCTGAACTTTCTTTTAGGTTTGTCTTTGAACTTACTTTTGTTAATCATTACTGGGTTTCCAATTATTTTAAATTTTCTACTCATTGTTTTATCCTCATCTGTTTCTTGGTGCTGTTTTCAAGTGTGTCATACAGTAACCACGAATCTTCGCAATGTTTTGACACCTTGTTCCTCTTTCTGTAATTGCACAACAACAAACTATTGGTTGTTTTGCTCTACATTCATCACATCCTACTGCAAGTGCATGAAACTTTTCTTTTTGCACATATTTTTTGCATAATGGACATTTAACTTTCCATGTTATTGGTTCTGTCCTCATTTTTTACCTCATTCACCACTTCGTATTTGAAATTTTTCAACTTAAAGTTTCCTTCTTTTATTGTTTTCTTAATCTCAGAATCAAGCTCTGTTATTGGCTTGTCTTCTGGAATTGTTGTGAACACAATAACTTCAGCAATAATTTTAATTTTCTTATGCTTCATTTGGTATCACCATTGGGTTTTC